>VFSW01001427.1_pt1 | contig 36507 bp, 37 predicted proteins | sample 5358111 | NCBI WGS metagenome assembly VFSW01 (sample SAMN11554181, study PRJNA540505) | mine drainage metagenome | isolation source: sediment from site ElyBrook_90M | place: USA: Ely Copper Mine, Vershire, VT | collected 2017 | reverse complement strand
CCGGTGGTGATCACGATCTTCTCGGACCGGTCGTTCACCTTCATCACCAAGACGCCGCCGGTGCCGGTGCTGATCAAGCGGGCGTGCGGACTGGCCAAAGGATCGGCCGAGCCGAACAAGAACAAAGTGGGCAAGATCACCGAGAAGCAGATCGAGGAAATCGCCAAGCTGAAGATGCCCGATCTGAACTGCTTCGACATTGCCGCGGCCATGAACTCGGTGAAGGGCACGGCGCGAAGCATGGGCGTCGACGTGGTTTAGCGTCCCTCGAGAACCACCTCACAGCGGGCTACCTTCCAAAAAAAACGGCAGCCGCGGCCACGATGGCGGCGATGACCCAGCCGGCGGCGCGCCAATAGACGCTGATGCGCGTGCGCGGCGCGGCGGGCAGCGTTTGCAGGTCCGCCTCGATCCCGGGCGAGTTCCCGGCCGCAGCCTCGGGAACTTCCACTTCGCTGTGAGACGGCTCCGCGCCTTCGAAGGCTTGGAGCTTTCGTTCTATGACGTCGCGCCAGGTGGGCGCTTCGGTTTTCAGCCGGTAATGGACGGCCTCCGGCAGGCCGGCGAGGGCGTCGTCGAGCGTCAATGGGCGAAGGGGTTGAGTGACTTCGAAACCCAGCATATCGGCCATGCGGCAGGCGAGGCTTACCACCGCGAGCAGATCGAGTTCCGAGCTTCCGGTGCGGTCATGATGACGGCCCGCGATGAGCGGGAACGGGTCCGGCAGGTTCCATTTGGTGACCAACAGGCGGCCGGCCTCGGCGTGGTCGATGCCGAAGATTTCGCGCTCGTAATCGAGCATGTCGATCGAGCGGTGGGCAGCGTTGCGGATCGCGTTTTCGTATTCGTTCGGGTAGGCCACGACCAGCCCGAGACGGCCGATATCATGAAGAATGCCGGCCGTATAGGCCTGATCCTGATACTGGCCGATCGCGCGGGCGATGCTTTCCGAGATCATCGCGCACGCCACGGTATGACGCCAGCATCGACGCAAGTTTTCGGCGCGCAACGCGTTCCGCATGTAAGCGGCGGTGGCGAGGGAAACCGCGAGATTCCGCGTTCGATCGATTCCCAGGAGCAGGAGAGCTCGCTTGATGTTCGTCACGCGCTGGGAGCAGCCAAATTCGATCGAGTTGGCCGACTGCAACATACGGCTGCTGAACAGCGGATCGGTGGCGATCAGATCGGCGACTTCTTCGAGCGAGATGGATTCCCGGGACAACAGGCCGAGCAGACGCGCCGCGACGGGCGGAAAGGCGGGAACGCGGGCGAGGCCGGGTGGGAGTTTGGCCGAGGTTTCCGGGGCGGTCTGGTTCGTAGGCAAGCGCGGACTCTCCTGATGGCTGTATCGGCCGTGGCGGCTCGCCTCTTTAGCCCAAACTCGCACGGGCCTCGAACACGGGCGAAAGGAACCGCGCCGTTACCAGGAGCAATGAAGTTATAGTGAGCAATATGGTGCAGCAGCCGGACGGGGCGGTGATGGCGTTGTTTGAGGAAACGGGCGCCTATCTGCGGGGGCATTTCCGGCTTACCAGCGGACAGCACAGCGCGGAATACTTGCAATCGGCGCTGGTTCTGCAATATCCCGAGCACGCGGAACGATTGGGGCGGATGCTGGCCGAAGCGATGACGCCATGGTTTGCGACAACCAGGTTGGACGCGGTGGCGGCGCCGGCGCTGGGCGGTCTGATCATCGGGCACGAGACGGCGCGGGCGCTGGGGGCGCGGTTCGTGTTCACCGAGAGGGATGGCGCGGGCGGCATGAGCCTGCGGCGCGGCTTTCGATTTCATCCGGGTGAGGCGGTCGTGGTGGTAGAAGATGTCGTGACGACAGGCGGCAGCGCGCGGGAGGTGGTCGAGATGGCGGCGAAGGCGGGCGCCCGCGTGCTCGGGGCGGGATCGATCATCGACCGCAGCGCGGGGACGGCGACGCTCGGCGTCCCCCGCGTAGCGTTACACACCATGCAGGTCGAGAGCTGGGAGCCGGAGGGCTGCCCGTTGTGCCGCGACGGGATCCCGGTAGTCAAACCCGGGTCGAGGGCGGCCTGAGACAGGCTGGCGGCGTGCGCCGGATCCGCATCGAGGTTGCCTATGACGGCACGGAGTTTCATGGCTGGCAGGCGCAACCCGGCCTTGCCACCGTGCAGGGAACGATCGAGACGGCCGTGAGCGCGATCGAAGGCGCGGCGGTGCGTGTCGAAGGCTCGGGACGGACGGACGCCGGGGTTCACGCACTGCGCCAGGTGGCCGCATTCACGCTCGAGAACCCGATTCCCGTGATGAACCTGCGCCGGGCGCTCAACCGCCTGCTGCCGGCCGACATTCGCGTGCTGCGCGCCGGCGAGGCCGCGCCGGACTTTCATCCGCGCTTCGACGCGCTCGACAAGACATACGAATATCGCATCTTTCGCGGCGAGGTGTGCCCGCCGTTCGAGCGGCGCTACGTGCTGCATCATCCGTATCCGCTCGACGCGGCCGCGATGGCGGATCTTGCCGCGATGTTCGAGGGGGAGCACGATTTCACGGCGTTCGCGGCGTCGGACGCCAACGACGGGGCGGGCGCGAGCAAGGTCCGGCGGCTTTATTCGTCGGTGCTCGAAAGCGTGGAGGAGAGGATGGTGTACCGGGTGCGGGGCAGCGGATTCTTGAAGCACATGGTGCGGAACATGGTCGGCGTGCTGCTCGAGGTGGGGAAAGGGAACCTGAGCCGGCAGGACATCGAGGCGCGCCTGCGGCCGGGTTGTGGCATCGCGGCGGGGCCGGCCGCGGCGGCGCGCGGATTGTTTCTTGTACACGTGAGGTATGCCGGCGATGCGGGGTAGCGTGGTGTCGCGCCGGACGGCGCTGTGGGGCGCGGCGGCGGTTCTGGGGTCGGGCGCGGAGAGCCGGCTGCGGGTCGTGGTCGTTGGAGGACATCCGGGCGATCCGGAATATGGCTGCGGCGGAACGATCGCGCGATATACGGGCGCGGGGCACGTCGTCACGGTGGCCTATCTGAACCGCGGCGAGCGGGGCTGCGCGGGCCAGAGCGAGGCGCCGTGTGGCGAGCTGCGTACCGCCGAGGCCGGGCGGGCGTGCGCGATTCTGAAGGCTCGCGCGGCGTTCGTGGGCCAGAAGGATGGAGAGGCCGTCGTCGATGACCCGCACTATCGCCAGTTCGACGAGTTGATCGCGGCGGAGCGGCCGGACGTGGTGTTCACGCACTGGCCGATGGACCGCCATCGCGATCATCGGGCCGCGGCGGCGTTGGCGCAGGATGCGTGGGTGCGGGCGGAAGGCCGGTTTGCGTTGATGTATTACGAAGTGGCCGAGGACACGGTGGGGTTCCGTCCGGACGATTACGTGGACATCACGGGCGTCGAATCGGCGCGGCGGGCGGCCTGCTACGCGCACGCCTCGCAACGGCCGGACCACTACTATCCGGCCCAGACCGCGATCACGCGTTGGCGGGGCGAGCAGAGCGGCCATGCACAAGCGGAAGCGTTCGCGCGGCACGCGCGGGCCGTGGGCGCGCGGCTGTTGCCCTGAACGCCGGGCTACTTGCCGGAGAAGCGCTCGCCGCGCAGTAGATAGATCAGAAACGTGGTGCTCATCGGGTGCATCAGGCCCGCGAGGAAGAACACGGGCGTGTACGAGAAGTGGGTGATGAGCCATCCGGTGGCAAGTTGCGCAACGATACCGCCGGCGGCGCCGCCCGCTCCCGTGAAGCCGGTGATGCGCCCCACTTCGACTCCGGGATAGAGGTCCGCGGGCAGTGTTTGCAGGTTGGCCACCCATACGCCGTGGCCCACCGTGAGGAAACACGTGGCGGCAAGCGCGAGCCCGGCGTTCGGGAGCACCGGCGTGAGCATGGCGACGGGCATCAGCGCCGCGCCAGCGACCAAGCCGGCCTTGCGGGCCCGCGCGAGCGTCCAGCCCGCCTGCATCAGCCGCCCGCTGAACCAGCCGCCCCCGACATAGCCGAACCCGCCGGCGACGAACGGGACCCAGGAGAAATTCCGAACCATCGCGAGGTCGAAGCCGCGCTCGGCGCGAAGATACTCGGGGAGCCAGAAAATGATGAAGTAGATAACCGGGTCGCCGAAAAAGCGGGCCAGAGTGATGCTCCAACAGGCGCGCGTGGCGGCGAGCGTCCGCCAGTCGCGGCCGGTTTCGCTCGCGACCGCCGGCGGAATGGCCTCCAGACACCGGCGTCGTTCCACGGGCGCAAGCCACCGGCAATGCTCCGGCGTGTCGTAGAACGCGAGCCACGCGGCAAGCCAGACGACGCCAAGCAGGCCGGTAACGACGAATGCGGAGCGCCAGCCGTAAGCCAGCGCGAGTCCGCCGACCACGATGGGCGCCGCGGCCGAACCGAGGCTCGCGCCGGCATTGAAAATCCCCATGAACAGCGCGCGGCGGTTCGGAGGCAGCCATTCGCCGACCGCCTTGGCGGCGGCCGGCCACGCGCCCGGCTCCGCGAGCCCAAGCAGGAACCGGCATAAGGCGAGCGTCGCGAAACCGGCGGCGAAGCCATGCAGCATCTGCGCTACGGACCACGCCGAAAGGAACAGGGCGAAGCCGCGACGGGAGCCGAGCCGGTCGACCAGCCAGCCGGAGCCCGCGTACATCACGGTGTAGGCGACAAAGAAGAGCGAGAGGATGTAGGAGTAGTCCTCCGGCGTCATGTGGAAGTCGTGGCGGATCTCCACGCTGACGATGCCGATGGCGAGCCGGTCCATGTAATTCAGGACCGTCGAAGTACATAACAGGACACCAAAGACGACGCGCGCCCGGGCGAGAGTCACTCAGCAAGTCTAACCGGTTGCCCGGCGCGCTACGTGGCCGTGTAGCGGCGGATCGCCGTGGCGTGGCCGGTCGCCTCGTCCACCGTGACGATCGCGCCATGGAGTTCCACGCCGCTCTTGGCGGTCTCGAGGCGAATCGGCATGGCGGTGAGAAAGCGGCTCAGCGCCGGTTGTATCTCGGCGCCGATCACCGAGTCGTAGGCGCCTGTCATGCCCGCGTCTGTGAGATACGCGGTGCCTCCGGAGAGGATGCGCTCGTCGGCCGTCGGGATGTGCGTGTGCGTGCCGATAACCGCGCTCACGCGTCCGTTAAGGTGCCAGCCCATGGCGGACTTTTCGCTGGTCACCTCGGCGTGAAAATCGACGAAGCGGACCTTAACGCTCACCGGCAGCGCGGCAAGCATCTCGTCGGCACGGCGGAATGGGCAGTCGGTGGCGGGCATGTAGGTGCGTCCCTGAAGGTTGAGCACCGCGACTTCGACGCCGTTGCGCGCGCGCGCGATGTAGAGTCCGGCGCCGGGAAGCGCGGGGCTGTAGTTGGCCGGACGCAACAGGCGCGGTTCGTTCGCGAGGTAGTCGTAGACTTCGCGCTTGTCCCAGACATGGTTTCCGGTGGTCAGCACGTCGATGCCGAGCGAGAACAGCTCCTGCGCGATGGCGGGCGTGACGCCGAAGCCGCCCGCGGAGTTTTCCGCGTTGGCGATCACCAGCTTGATCTTCTCGGCGGTGACTACGTCGTTGAGATGATTTGCGACGATGCGCCGGCCGGGCGAAGCGTAGATGTCGCCGATGAAAAGAAGATTCATGAACCGGAGAGAACGGGAGCGGAGCGCGCTGCGCCGGCCGGCTCAACCTCCGTCATTGACCCCGAAGCAACAGGGGCAGAGCCCCCCGCGCGTCATTAGGCTTCTCCGTGGCGGCGGATGCCGCCGGAGCTTGCACACCGGCGCGAAAACCGAGTCGGGCCCCTAGACGATTGACTGTTGGATCAATTTTTTGGAGGCCAAGCAATCGCCCGGCGCCAACGCTCCTGTCCGATGATAGCAGACATGGGCGGGGCTCCCGGCTCACGGAAGCCGTTCGCGCCCGCGCCCCGGACCTCAACCAAGGCTCTCGCGGTACCAGGCGAGCGTGCGGCGCAGGCCCTCCTCGAGCGAGAAACGCGGCTCGTGCCCAAGGTCGCGGCGCGCGGCGGTCGTGTCGGCTTGCGAGTCCCGCACGTCGCCCACGCGCGGAGGGCCGTAATGCGGCGCGATCGACACGCCCTCGATCTTTTGCAACTCGCTCCAGATATCGTTAAGCGTGTAACGGTTGCCGTTCCCGGCGTTATACACCTGGCCCGAAACATTGGCCGCGAACGCCGCCTTGATAACCAGCGCGGCCACGTCCTCGACGTACGTGAAGTCGCGCGACTGCTCTCCGTCGCCGAAGATGGTGGGCGCCGTGCGCCCGAGCAGCGCCTTCATGAACAGCGACAGTACGCCCGAGTAGGGGCTCGATGGGTCCTGGCGCGGTCCATAGACGTTGAAGAAACGCAGCGCGACGGTTTCCAGTCCGAAGCACGACGAGAACACCGAGCAGTAGTATTCGCCCATCAGCTTCTGTGCGGCGTACGGCGACTGGGGCTGGGGCGTCATCGTCTCGTCCTTCGGCAGCACCAGCGTGTCGCCGTAGGCCGACGAAGACGCCGCGTAGACGACGCGCTGCACGCTGGCCGCGGCGCAGGCACGCAGCACGTGAAACGTGCCGTCGATGTTGACCTCGTGCGAAGGGACGGGATCGTCGATCGAGCGCGGCACGGACGGGATGGCCGCGAGATGGAAGACGATCCGCGCGCCTGAAACCGCGCGGGCGACCGAGACGGGGTCGCGTATATCGGTGCGATGGAAAACAATGTCGCCCGCCACCTCGGCCAGGTTCTCTTCACGGCCGGTGAGCAGGTTATCGAGCACGGCAACCCGGCCATCGCCGCGCGCGAGCAGCGCGCGAACGAGCGCCGAACCGATGAAACCGGCGCCTCCGGTGACTACGTAGTCCGCGCTCACGGCAGGCCCGCCTCACGCTTAAGATGGGCGAGCGATTCCTTCGCGATGCGCTCGGCGCCCGGCGCGAAGTCGAACGCTTCGACCGACACCCAGCCCGCGTAGCCGAGCCGGTCGAGCGCGGCGAACACCGGCGCGAAGGGGTACGGGCCCGCGCCCGGATGCCGCCCGTCGGTCTCGTTTACATGCACATGGCGAATATAGGGGAAATAGCGCTCGATGAGCGCGTCATGCGGCTCGGTCTCATCGACCGCGTTATGGGTATCGAACATAGTCTTGACCGCCGGGTGAGCGATTTCGTCGACGACGGCCACGGCCTCGGCCAGGCTGACGATCACATCGCACTGGTCGAGCGGCAGCGCCTCGACGAGTATCGCCACGCCGCGATCGCCCGCGTGCGGAGCGACGCCGGCGAGGCCCTCGATGTAGTTGCGCACGGCCTCGGCGGGCGCCTGACCGCCGGTCGCGCCGCGCTGTTTCGGCGAGCCGAAGACCATCACGCCGCCCGCGCCTTCCCCGGTCCGCAGGTCCGCGCACAGGTCAATCAATTCGCGGATTCTCCGCCAGCTCCGCTCCCGCAGCGCGCGGTCGGGCGTGGTGACGTGCAGCCCCTCGTTCGAGACCATCAGCCAATGCAACCCAACGAAGCGGAGCCCCCCGTCGGCGACGATGGCGCGGCATTCCCGTCGCGCCCCGGCGCGCAGATCCCCCGGCCGCTCCGACAGCGTGAACGGAGCGATCTCGATGCCCTCGTAGCCGGCTTCGCGCAGCGTGCGGCACTGCGCGGCGAGCGACGCCGCGCCGAACATTTCGTTGCAGGATGCGAAGCGGTACTTCACGGCCGGTCCGCGCGCTTTCTCGCGACCACGATCAGCGACAGCCCCTTCCACGGCAGCAGCGGATCGAGCAGCTTCCACAACCATACCGTCTTATCGAACAGCTTCAGCAGGAGCTTGCTAATGTTCTTCCGCCCAAGGACTTTGCCGAACAGCCACCACGCCGGCCGCCCGATCTTGTTCAACTGCACGGCCTTCACGGTGTCGAAGCCATATTCGGACAGCGTTGCGCCGAGGTCTTCCTGGTCGAAGCGCTGCCGGTGCCCGAGCGTCCGGTCGATGGCGCCGAAAAGGCTCTGGCTCTGCGGAACGAGCGTGATCAGCGATCCGCCATCGGCCAGCACCGAGCGGATATTGGCGAGCAACGTCGGATCCTCGACGTACTCGAGCACGTTCACGCACAGCACGCTCTCGAAGGGTTCTCCGAGCTCGGCGAAATCCGCCGGCGAGCCGGGATCGAGCCTTCGGACGATCACGTTCGGCGTGCGCAGGAAGCGGTTGCGCAGCGCGTGTAAATACAGCGCGTCCCGCTCGGCGGCAACGTAGCGGAAGCGCCGTCCCATCAGCCGGCCGCTCAGATTGCCGATTCCGGCCCCAACCTCGAGCACCGTGACGCCCAGGTATGGCCGCAGCAGCGCGGTCATCCAGTTGAGGTACTTCGGCGTGCCGGTCAGGTTGTTGAGAAAGCCGCGGCCGTACGGCTGCAGATAGAGATCGTCGATCAGCCAGAAGTGCAGGATTACGCCCAGCGCCTTCACGCCGTCCTTCCAGCCGATCTTCTTGCCTTCTTCGTATGTGCGCCCGTGATAGCTGATCGGGACTTCGTAGATCCGGAATTGGCGCTTGGCGGACTTCATGGTGATCTCGGGCTCGAAGCCGAAACGGTTCGAGCGGATCGGGATGCTCTTCAGCAGGTCGGTGCGGAAGACCTTGTAGCACGTCTCCATGTCCGTAAGGTTCAGATTGCAGAACATGTTCGAGATGCCGGTCAGCGCTTTGTTGATCATCGAGTGCCAGAACGGCAGCACGCGGGTCTGCTCGCCGACCAGATAGCGGGAGCCGAACACGGCGTCCGCGTTTCCGGCGAGCAGCGGGCGCAGAAGGCGGGGATATTCGCTTGGATCGTATTCGAGATCGGCGTCCTGAACGATGCAGAAGTCGCCCGAGGCGAGTTCGATGGCGGTGCGGACGGCGGCGCCCTTGCCTTCGTTTACCGGCTTATGAATCAGCCGGATGCGCGTGTCGCGCGCGGCGAGTTCGTCGAGGATCGCCGAGGTGCCGTCGGTGGAGCAGTCGTCAACGACGATCAGCTCCCGATCCATGTCTTCGGGCAGCGGCGCGTCCAGCACGAGGCTCAGGCTGCGCTCAACCACCGTACGCTCGTTGTAAACGGGGATCAGAATCGAAAGGAGCATGCGGATTCTCCAGTATACGGTCTGCCGTGGCGCTCGCCGGAGCCGAAAACCCTCTGCGGTACACTGAGAACGAATCTTCATGAAGCAAAAAATCCGCTCAACCACCGTGCTGTGCGTTCGCCGGGACGGCAAGGTGGTGATGGCCGGCGACGGCCAGGTGACGTTCGGGCAGGAGGTGTTGAAGGCGTCGGCGCGGAAGTTGCGCAGGCTGTACAACAACAAGATTCTGGCCGGTTTCGCGGGCTCGACCGCCGACGCCTTCGCGCTCTTTGCGCGCTTCGAGTCGAAGCTCGAACAGTTCAACGGCCAGCTTCCGCGGGCCGTGGTCGAGCTGGCGAAGGAATGGCGGACGGACCGCGTCCTGCGCCATCTGGAAGCCCTTCTGCTGGTTGCCGACGGCGATAACACTTACATTGTCAGCGGGAACGGAGATGTGATCGAGCCGGACAACGAGGTGGCGGCCATCGGCTCGGGCGGGCCGTTCGCCAAGGCCGCGGCCACCGCGTTGCTCGAAAACACCAAGCTGGGGCCGCGCGAGATCGTCGAAAAATCGATGTCCATCGCCGGTCAGATCTGTATCTACACCAACCAGAACTTCAGCTTCGAGGAGCTCGGCTAGATGGTCATTTATCTGCCCGGCAAATCGGACGGAGAAGGGCCGATTCTCGACGAGCTCACGCCGCGCGAGATTGTTCAGGAGCTGGACAAGTACGTCATCGGGCAGGCCGACGCCAAACGCGCCGTGGCCATCGCGCTGCGCAACCGTATCCGGCGCCAGAAGCTCGATCCCGAGATGGCCGACGAGGTGATGCCCAAGAACATCCTCATGATCGGCCCCACGGGGGTGGGCAAGACAGAACTCGCGCGGCGCCTCGCCAAGCTCGCCAGTTCGCCGTTCCTGAAGGTCGAGGCGAGTAAGTTCACCGAAGTGGGCTACGTCGGCCGCGACGTCGAAGCCATGATCCGCGACCTCGTGGATATCGCCATCGACATGGTGCGCGACGAGCGGCTCGACGAAGTGGCCGACCGCGCCGAGCGCAACGCCGAGGACCGCCTGATCGAACTGCTGATGCCGCCGCAGCCCGAGGAGTCCGTGAGCGCCGAGCGGACGCGCGAGAAGCTGCGCGAAAAGCTGCACGCCGGCAAGCTGGACGAGCGCATGGTGGAAGTGGACGTGAAAGAGCGCGGCCCGACCTTCGAGCTGTCGAGCTCCACCGGCGTCGAGGAGATGGACATCAACCTGAAGGATGTCCTGCCCGGTTTGTTCGGCCAGCGCACCAAGAAGCGGAAGATGCGCGTGGCCGAGGCGCTCGAATACCTGGTCCAGGAAGAGGAGCAGAAGCTCATCGACATGGACCAGGTGACGCGCGTGGCGCTCGAACGCGTCGAGCGCAGCGGCATTATTTTCCTGGACGAGATCGACAAGATCGCCGGCCGCGAAAGCGGGCACGGCCCCGACGTCAGCCGCGAAGGCGTGCAGCGCGACATCCTGCCGATCGTCGAAGGGACGACCGTGAACACGCGCCACGGCTTCGTCCGCACGGATCACATCCTGTTCGTCGCCGCCGGCGCGTTTCACGTCTCGAAGCCCAGCGACCTGATTCCCGAGCTGCAAGGACGGTTCCCGATCCGCGTCGAATTGAAATCGCTGACGCAGGAGGATTTCATCCGCATCCTGCGCGAGCCGAAGAATGCGCTGGTGAAGCAGTACGTGGCGCTGCTCGATACCGAAGGCATCAAGCTGGCCTTCACCGACGACGCGATCGAGGAAGTGGCGCGGTTCGCCGCGCAGGTGAACGAGATGTCGGAAAACATCGGCGCGCGGCGGCTGCACACGATCATGGAGAAGCTGCTCGAGGAGATCTCGTTCGAAGGGCCGGACCTGAAGAAGAAGAACGTCAAGATCGACTCGGGCTACGTGCGCAAGCAGCTTGCCGGCATCGTGAAGGACCAGGACCTGAGTAACTACATTTTGTAGAGCGCCCATGCGGAACCTCCCCATGCGCGCCACCGTCGTGTGGGCCTGCGCGCTGGCCGGCTGCGGCTACGTCGGCGAGCCGCTCTACCCGACCGCCAATATTCCGAGCCCCGTCGTCGACCTGAACGCGGTCGAGCGCGGCGGGAAGATCCTGGTCGTGTTCACCATTCCGCCGTTGACCACCGACGGGCTACCGCTGAAGGAAGTGGGCGCGCTCGACCTGCGGGCGGGAGCGTACTCGGGCTCCGTCTTCGATACCGATGCGTGGGCGAACGCGGCTTCACCATGGGCCATCCCCTCGCCGGAACATCCGGGCCTGGTGCGCGGCGAGATTCCCGTGAAGGGTTACATCGGGCAGACCATCGTGATCGGCGTGCGCTCGGCGAACGACCGCGGGCGATTCTCCGCGTGGTCGAACCTGGACACGGTTGCGGTGGTTGCACCGGTCCCGGCGCCCGCGGACCTCCAGGCGCGGGCCACCCCGAAGGGGGTCGACTTGCGCTGGCAGGGCGCGGACGCGACGGCGTGGCGCGTATTCCGGCAAGCCGCGGACGAGACGCGGCCATCGCCGCTTGGGGATACCAAGAGCGCTTCGTATCTCGACGACACCGCCGCGTTTGGAACAAATTACTCGTATTATGTTCAGGCCGTGGCCGGCGCGGCGGAGAGCGATATCGCCGGCCCCATCGCGATCCGGCCCGAGAAGACCTTTCCGCCGGCCACGCCCGCGGGCCTGACCGCCGTGAGCGCCACCAGCACGATCGAGCTGAACTGGGAGCGGTCGCTCGAGCCGGACCTGAAGGAGTACCGCCTGTACCGCGCCGAGGGCGATGGGGAGTTCACGCCGCTCGCCGGCGGCCTCACGACCCCCGCCTATAGCGACGCGAAGGTGGTCTCGGGCAGGCGCTATCGCTACACCATCGAGGCCGTCGATCGCGAGGGCAACGTCAGCCCGCGCTCGGCGCCGGCCGAGGCCGTCGCGCCGTAGCTCAACCCTCGCGCGCGACGAGCTCGTGCAGGTCGCGCAGTTGCCGCCAAAGCGGCGCGAGCAGGTCCAGCCGCAGCGCGTTCGCGCCGTCCGAGAGAGCGCGCTCCGGCGCCTCGTGTACCTCGACGAAAACGCCGTCGGCCCCCGCCGCCACCGCCGCCCGCGCCAGCGGCGCGATGAACCGGGGCTGGCCGCCCGACGTGCCGCCGAGCCCGCCCGGCAACTGCACGCTGTGCGTGGCGTCGAACACCACCGGCCAGCCCGCCTCGCGCATCGTCGCGATGCCGCGCATATCGACCACCAGGTTGTTGTAGCCGAAGCTCGACCCTCGCTCGGTGAGCAGGATGCGGTCGTTCCCGGTCGAGGCGACTTTTTCCGCCGCGCGCGGCATGTCGTGCGGCGCCACGAACTGGCCCTTCTTGATATTGACGATGCGGCCGGTGCGGCCGGCGGCGATGAGCAGGTCGGTCTGGCGGCACAGGAACGCGGGGATCTGAAGGATATCGGCGGCCTCGGCGGCCGCCTCGGCCTGAGCGGGCTCGTGGATGTCGGTGAGCACCGGGTAACCCGCGCGGCGCAGCCCGGCGAGAATCCGCAGCCCCTCCTTCAGGCCCGGGCCCCGGTAAGAATCCGCGCTGCTGCGGTTGGCCTTGTCGAACGACGCCTTGAAGACGAACGAACCGGCGGCCTTGCGGATCTCGGCGGCGAGGAAGTGTACGTGGTCTTCGCTCTCGATCACGCATGGACCGGCGATGAGCGCGAGCGATTGGCCGGGACCCCAGGCGGCGTCTTCTCCGAGCCGGACCGTCTTCATGCCGGAGTTTCGACGGTGGTGAGCGCCGGCGCATGGTTGCGCAAGCCGCCCTTTCGCTCCTGCTTGCGATGCTTGTACGCGGCCCCGATGAAGGCGGCGAACAGCGGATGCGGCTCCATCGGCTTCGACTTGAACTCGGGATGAAACTGCACGCCAACGTACCACGGGTGATCGGCGATCTCGCAGATCTCGACGTATACGCCATCGGGGGTCTGGCCCGCGATGCGCAGGCCGTGGCGCGTGAGCACTTCCTCGTACTCGCGGTTGAACTCGTAGCGGTGCCGGTGGCGTTCGCTGATCTCGCCTTCGCCATACGCCGCGCGCGCGAAGCTTCCTTCCTTCAGCAGGCAAGGGTAGGCGCCCAGCCGCATGGTGCCGCCCAGTTCGTCCACGCCCTTCAACTCGCGCAGCTTGTAGATGACGCGGTCCGGCGTGGCCGGGTCGAACTCGGTCGAGTTGGCCTGCGCCAGGCCGCAGACGTTGCGCGCGAACTCGATCACCATGGTCTGCATGCCCAGGCAGATGCCGAAGTACGGCGTGCGGCTCTCGCGGGCGAAGCGGATGGCTTCGATCATGCCTTCCACGCCCCGCCGGCCGAAGCCGCCCGGCACCAGGATGCCGTCGAACTGCGATAGTTCGCCCGAACATTCGGGCCAGTGCAGCCGCTCGCTCTCGATCCACTCGATGTTGACCCGCAGTCCGTGCGCGAGGCCGCCATGCATCAGCGCTTCCTTCAGGCTCTTGTACGAGTCTTCGTATTCGACATACTTTCCAACCAGCGCAATGCGCACCTCGTCCACCGGGTGTTGCATCCGTTCGAGCATGCCGGTCCAGCGGCTGAGGTTGCGCGGCGCGGCCTCCATGCGTAGCAGGCGGAGAAGGATCTCATCCACGCCCTGCTCGGCGAAGTTGAGCGGCACTTCGTACACCGACTTCACGTCGCTCGCCGTTACGACGGCGCTCTCGTCGACATCGCACATCAGCGCGATCTTCTCCTTCATCTCGGCCGGCAGAGGTTTCTCCGAGCGGCAGAGCAGCACGTCGGGCTGGATGCCGATGGCGCGCAGATCCTTCACGCTGTGCTGCGTCGGCTTCGACTTGAGCTCCTGCGCGGCGGCGATCCAGGGCACCAGCGTGACGTGGACGAAGGCCGTGTTCTCGCGCCCCATCTCGTGGCGTAACTGCCGGATCGCCTCGAGGAACGGCAGCGACTCGATGTCTCCCACCGTGCCGCCGATCTCGACGATCGCGACGTCGACGCCGTCGGCCACTTTCCGCGCCGCGGCCTTGATCTCGTTCGTCACGTGCGGAATCACCTGGACGGTCTTGCCCAGGTAGTCGCCGCGCCGCTCGCGCGACAGAATCCGCTCGTAAATGCGGCCCGAGGTGAGATTGTTGCTCTGCGTGAGATGCGCGTGCGTGAAGCGCTCGTAGTGGCCGAGGTCGAGGTCGGTTTCCGCGCCATCGTCGGTGACAAAGACTTCGCCATGCTGGAACGGGCTCATCGTGCCCGGATCCACGTTCAGGTACGGATCGAACTTCTGCAGCGTAACGCGCAGGCCGCGGCTCTCGAGCAAGCAGCCGATCGAGGCCGCCGCGATCCCCTTCCCGAGCGACGAAACCACGCCACCCGTTACGAAAATGTATTTCGTCATGAGTCCCTCATCTCATCGCGCCATCGCCGCCGCGGCCAGCGCCCCGGCGCGCTCGAGATCCTCCGGCGTGTCCACGCCCAGCGAGTCGTAGTCCGTCTCCGTCATCCGGATCCGGAAGCCGTTCTCGATCGCCCTCATCTGTTCGAGCCGCTCCGCGCGTTCGAGCGGCCCCACCTCCAGCGACGGGTACTCGAGAAGAAACCGCCGCCGGTACACATAAAGCCCGATATGTTTGAAACAAATCCTGGTTTGCCCGTCGCGCGGGTACGGAATCGGAAAGCGCGAAAAATAGATCGCGTCGCCGTTCCGCGCCGTGACCACCTTCACCACGTTGGGGTTCTCCGCTTCCGCCGGGTCCTCGATACGCTTCATCAGGCTCGCCATCGGGGCCGTGGCGTCGTCGAGCAGGCTCAGAGTGGCCGCGTCGATCGCCGCCGGATCGATCAACGGCTCGTCGCCCTGAATGTTGACCACGATCGTGGCGTCGCTCGACGAAGCGGCCTCGGCGGCGCGATCGGTGCCCGAAGGATGATCGGCGCGCGTCATCACCACCGGCGCGCCGAACCGGCGGGCGGCGTCCGCGATGCGCTCGTCGTCGGTGGCGACCACGATCCGGCTGAGATAGCGGGCCATGCTCGCGCGCTCGTAGACGTGCTGCAGCATGGGCTTGCCGGCGAGAATGGCGAGGGGTTTTCCGGGGAAGCGGGAGGAGGCAAACCGGGCGGGAATTACACCCAGAACTCTCGTTCGCACGCTCGATCATACCATGGTCGGGTACGTCGTTCGATTCCGCCGATGGTTCGTCGAATCGTCATGCGCCCGCGCGCGGGCGGCGGGCTGGTATTGTCCTTTGCCGGACGGCCCCGCCATCGTCGAAGCCAAGGTCAGCGCCGCTCCCGACGCTGGCCGCTTCGGCGCGCTGCCGCTCACGACCATCGGCATGGCCACCGTCGCCGTGACGATCAATCGCACCGTGTGGCGCCCGCGCTACCGCCTCGAAGGCCGAGGGCTTCACACCGGAAACAAGCCCGCCGTCGCGCCCACCCACTCCAGATCGCGGTTGTGATCGACGCCCATCATGCGGCCGCGGCCGGTGCGGACGATGGTTGTCATGGCCCGCGGCTCGGGCTCGCCGTCGAGCCAGACGTACATGATGCGCACCTCGGCCTGCGTCATGCCGTGCGGCGTGTCGATGACGGGGCGGAAGCGGATGCGCTCCTGCAGGATGTACTTCGCCGGATCCACCGATCGCACTTCGTCGAGCGTCGGGCCGACCGCCACGCCGAGGCCCGCAAACGAGTACAGCGGCTTCAGTACATAGTTATCGAGATCCGGGGGCAGCTCCGTCAATCGATCCAGGAACCAGGTCTTCGGCGCGGCCTCGTGCCGCAGGAAGGGAATCGAGAATTTACTCAGCTTGAAATACCAATTAGGATGGCCGGCCCACTCGACGTCGAGATCGCCGCGCATATCGAACGGCGGACGGATCCCCTTTCGATCGAGCTCGTCGAAGATGACGCGGTTGTATATCCGCCGGATAGGAACGCCCGCATGATAGAGCCGCCGCCCGCGCTGTTCGACTTCGAGCATCGACACCGTGCGCACGCCGAAGAATTTTTCGGTCAGCAGGAAATCGGGCAGCGTCTTCTGTTCGAGCGGATCGATCTCCATCAGCACCACCTCGGCCGGATCGTGCCCGCCCGTGATCGCACGCTGAAGAATCTCCCAGTAATCCGGGTGAAACTGGTGCTCGACGCCGGTGAGCGAAAATATTTCCCGGTAGGCGTCGGCCACCATCGGCTGGAACGCGTAGAGCGAAGGGAAGCCCTGGATCTCGACCAGTTTCGGATCGAGCCGCTCATCGAGTCCGAAGTCGGCCTGGATGAACAGCGGATGCGGGTCTTCGTTTGCGACGCGGAACTCGGCCGGAATCGCCGCGCCTGCACGGGCAAGATACTCCGGATCGCCGAGTAGTTGCGCCACCATCTCGCGCCCATAGCGGGCCATGCGGTCGAGTAGCGCCCGTTCGAAAAAGCACGGGGTTTCCGAGTTCCGGAACTTCACGTGCGTTCCGCCGCGGCGGTCGATCTCGGCGAGGAACTTCCGGTACAGCTCGGGCCGCCAGCGCCGGTTGAACTCCTGCCTCATCTCGGGAATCATCGCTGCCCGCGGCGCATCAGGCGATCAGGAACCGGCCCTGCGCCATGATCTGGCGGTCGTCGGTCCAGATGTCGAACTCGCGGCCCACGACGTCGATGTGGGTTGACGAATACCAGTCGGCGCCGGTATGCGCGCCGTACGGGTTGCCGAAGGCCATGTGTATTCCGGGAAGCTTTTCGTCCTGCAGGATGTTGCCGATCACCCCGTGCAGGCCGATGTTCGTCCCGATGGCGAACTCTCCGACGCGGTCGCTGTTTTCGTCGGTGTGGGTGTAGCGCCAGAACTCGTCGCGCAGCGCGCGATTCCCGCTTTCGGCCTCGACCAGACGATTGCCTTTAACTGTCACGGTGAGCGGCGAATCCTTAAGGTCGCCGTACTTATCGCAAAGATAGTCGCCCACGACGCCGTCGATGACAAACACGCCGTTCACTTCGAGCGGCGTCGTGAACACCTCGCCGCCCGGCAGGTTGCCCCACTTATTCGGGCTGATGATGCCGCTTGTCTTGATCCACTTATAGGCGCGCGTGAAGTTAGCGCGGATATCCGTTCCGGCGCGCGTCGAGGCGCGAATGGCGCTCGCGGCGCTCGCCAGATCCAGGACCTTCACGCTGAGTTCGTCGACCTTGCGGAAGTCGGCGCGCATCCCCTCAAGCATGATTCGCCTGTCGATGTTGACCATGTGGGCGTGCCGCATCTTGCGCCGGTTGACCACATCGGTCATCTGCATGCGCGTTTTCAGTTCGTTCGCCTGCGCCCGCACGGTGAAGATGCTTACGTCGCTCGACTCCATATCTTCGAGGATCGCGGGCGGCATGTCCATCAGAGGCCGGGGCGCCAATTCCTCCAGCAGGAACGCTCGATGCCGCGCGCCGGCATCTCGCACCTCATGCGCGATACTCGCGGCGATTTCGAGACACGCCTCGTCGGCGATGAGCGTGACCTTCTCCGATGGCTCGACGCGCAAGCACACGCGCACCGCGTTCCGCGCTCCCGGCGCGAGCTCGGGATCGAAGACGGCCGAGTCGATCCTCCCGCTCACCCGTTCGCCCTCATGCCGGCCGGGCTCGCTTCAAACAGACCGGCCTCGGTTTCTTCGATCATGTAATCCACCACCTTCTTCAGGTCGCCCGTCTCGCGGAACACGCGCAACTGGCGGTCCGCACCCGAGCCCTCGGCCAGAATGCGGCGGACGTAGCCCACCTCCTCGCGCGAGCCAAGCTCGTCCACCACGTCGTCGACGAACGCCAGATACTCTTCCATCAGATCGCGCAGCGGAACCTCGGCGCCCTTCCCGAAATCGATCAGCTTGCCGTCCAGCCCGTAGCGCAGCGCGCGCCACTTGTTCTCCATGATCAGCGCGCGCCGGTACAGGCGGAAGCCCTGATTCGCGGCGTGGAGCTTGTACAGCTTCGCCACCGTCGCCTGAATCAGCGCGGCGATGGCGATGGTTTCGTCGGCGCGCATCGGCAGGTCGCAGATGCGGAACTCGAGCGTCGGAAAGTTCGGATGCGGCCGGATGTCCCACCAGATCTTCTTGGCGTTGTCGATGCAATTCGTCTGCACCAGCAGATTGACGAAGCTTTCGTATTCGCCCCAGCTCATGAAGTAATCCGGGATGTTCGTGCGCGGGAACTTATCGAACACCTTGCAGCGGTATGACTTGAACCCCGTCTCCATGCCCAGCCAGAACGGGCTGTTGGTCGAAAGCGCCAAAATATGGGGCAGGAAATAGCGCGCCGCGTTCATCAGGTGGATCGCCGTCTCGCGGTCTTCGACGCCTACGTGTACGTGAAGGCCGAAGATCAGATTCGCCCGCGCCACCATCTTCATGTCCTCGACGATTTCCAGGTACCGGGCGTCCGGGTAGATCTCCTGCTGCCGCCAGTCGGCGAACGGATGCGTGCCCCCCGCAGCCAGGCGCAGACCGTTGTCGCGGGCGAGCTGGATGATCTGCCGGCGGATCGACTTGATTTCGTCCTTCGCCTGCCTGATGTTTTCGCACACGCCCGTGCCGATTTCGATCACCGACTGGTGCATCTCGGGCTTCACCGCCTCGCGCAATAACATCTTGCTCTTCGCGATGATCTCCATGTCGATGTGCGATCGGAGATCGCGCGTCTGGGGATCGATCGTCTGGTACTCTTCCTCGATGCCGATATTCAAGCTGGGTTTCATCGCGAATGATCCTTACTAACTGACGGACCGCGGGCGCCGTCGAAAAGCTACTGTCCCGCCGAAACCGTCCGCGGATTGAGAAAATCCGACCAACGAAGGCCGGCCGCCGCGGGCGCTCCACTTTGCGCGGTTTCGATGACGTAATCGGCCATGGCGTTGACGATCCAGTCGAAGTTCTCCTGGCCGACGGATTCGGGCCCCGCATCCGGCGCGGGGTTGAGAAAATCGATCGCGTACGGCACGCCGTCCTCGACCGCGAACTCCACCGTGTTGAGATCGTAGCCGAGCGCGTCGCACAGCGTCAGCGCGTCACGCTCGACGCGCGCGAGCAACGCCGCATCGTAGGGCGGCGGGTTGCGCAGGTAGCGCCGCTCATGCGGCTCGCGCGGATCGTACGGCATGATGTGGACGCACCTCCGGCCAACCACATAGCAGCGGAAGTACTCGCGGAAGTCCACTGCGGATTGCAGCACCATGCAAAGGTCGCCGGTCTTGTCATACGCCGCGAACAGTTCTTCGGGCGAGTCGACCTTATACACGTGCTTCCAGCCTCCGCCGCTATGCGGCTTCAGGAAGGCCGGGAAGCCGACATAGTCGAAAATCTCCTGCCAGTTCAGCGGATACATGAGATTGCGCATCGACTGAGCGGTGGTTCCCGGCGGATGCTCCTTATGAGGCAGGATCACCGTGTTCGGCACGGCGACGCCCAGCCGGCTGGCGAGCGCGTAGTTAAAGAACTTGTCGTCGGCGCTCCACCAGAACGGGTTATTGATCACCACCGTTCCGCCCAGCACAGCGTTCTTGAGATAGGCGCGATAGAACGGGATGTCGTGCGAGATGCGATCGACAATCACGTCGTATCCGCTGGTCCTGGCCATTTTAACGCCGCCGATGCGGATGTGATCGGCCGCGACGCCGGAACCCTTCCGCGCGTTGATCTCATCGACCAGCGCGCCGGGGAAGCCGTTCTCCATGCCGTAAATGATGCCGGCTCTTTTCATTTGAATCCCGTTTCTCGCGCCGCCGCCCTGCGTCGCGAACTACCAAAATTTTAGCGCCATTCGCTGCCACCACGGCCAGTCGTGCTTCGTGCCGTCGCCCCAGATGTCGAGCAGGTGGCCGACCGAGAGGCCGCTCAGGATGCTGCTTAGCCGCTCGTTCTCGGCGCGGCAGATGTCCCATTCCCCGGCGGCCAGCACGATGTCCATGCGCCGGTAATGGTCCAGGAACCAAGGATCGTGCTGGTTCGGAAGGAAGTCCGCCGGGCAGTTGAAGTAGCAGTTGTCGTCGTAGTAGCCGTCGAGAAACTGGTGCGTGTCGAAAGCGCCCGACATGCTCACCAGGCGCCGCACGATATTGGGATGGCGGAAAGCGAAGTTGACGCAATGGTATCCGCCGAAGCTGCAGCCGGTAACGGTGATCTCGCTGGCGCCGCTTTTCGCATGGATTAGCGGCAGCACGTCGTCCAGCAGATAGCGTTCGTACTCGATGTGGCGCCGCACACGGAAGCGCGGATGCGCCCAGCGGTTGTACCAGCTCTCCGCATCCACGCTATCGACGCAGAACAGCCGCAGCCAGCCCGCGTCGATCTTCGGCGCCAGAGCGGCCACCATGCCGCGGTCCTCATACTCGTAGAAACGCCCCATCGACGTCGGAAAGACAAGCACGGGGGCCCCGGCGTGGCCGTGGATAAGCAACTCCATGTCGCGGCCCAGTGCGCTGCTGTACCACTTATGATGTTCGCGATGCATCGTCGCCTCAGTCTAGCGCGAGGCAACGCGTCAAAGCCGGAACAGAGCGCGCAGCCGCTTGGTCTGCACGCGGCTCACCGGGATCTCGGTCTGCCGCCGGTCGTCCATGCGGATCTGGAAGCTCGACTTGAACCACGGAATCACTTCCTTAATACGGTGGATATTGACCAGAAACGAGCGATGCACGCGCCAGAAAGCGTCCGGATCGAGGTTCGACTGCAGTTCCTCGATGGTCCGGTAATTGGACTCGCCCTCGATGCCGCTCGCCACCACCGTGATCAGGCCGTCTTCGATGGTGGCGTAGATCATATCCTGCGAGTCCACGATGAAGTTCCGGCCGGCGCTCTTGACCAGCAGCTTGGTGCGCAGCGGCGCGCCGCGCGGCGCGGCTGGAGCCTCGGGAGCCGGCCGCGCCTTGGCCGCGATCGCCCGCCGCGCCCGCTCGAGCGCCTGGGCCAGGCGTTCCCGCTCGATCGGTTTGAGCAGGTAGTCCATCGCCTCGAGCCGGAACGCCTCCACCGCGTACTGATCGTGCGCCGTGGCCAGGATCACGTGCGGCATCGGCAGGTCCTGTTCGCGAATCCGCCGGATCACGCCCAGGCCATCCAGGCCCGGCATCTGCACGTCCAAAAATACGAGGTCCGGGTCCAAGTCCGCGATCAGACGCACCGCTTCGAGCCCGTTCCCGCCCGTGGCCAGGACCTCGATGTCGGGAAACTCCCGTAGCAGATAGGACAGCTCGTCGCGCGCCAGTGGCTCGTCGTCCACCAGGATCGCGGCGATGGTGCTGGTCGCGCGAACCGGCATGAAATGTTAGTATAACGAATTGCGGGCGCCGAGCCCGCTCTGCCGCAAGGAAAACATAAGAGGAGTGTTCTGTTTTGCCCACGTCTGACAGCGTCCGCATTGCGCCCGCGGATGGAAAACTTGGCATCCTGATTCCCGGCATCGGCGCCGTTAGCACGACCTTCATGGCCGGCGTCGAGGCGGTGAAACGCGGCTTGGGCATCCCGGTCGGCTCGCTCACCCAGCTCGCCACCATCCGGCTCGGCAAGCGCACCGATAATTGCACGCCCTACATCCGCGATTTCGTGCCGCTCGCCGGGCTGAACGACCTGGTTTTCGGCGGCTGGGACATCTTCGAGGACACCGCCTACGAGGCCGCCGCGAACGCCCGCGTGCTCGAGCCCGCGCTGCTCGAAAAGGTCCGCGAGCCGCTCCATGCGATCCGTCCGATGAAGGCCGTGTTCGATTCCGATTATGTCCGCCGCATCAACGGCCCCAACGTGAAGCAGGGCGGCTCGAAGATGGACCAGGCCGGGATGCTCATGGAAGACATCGAGAACTTCCGGACCTCGAGCGGCGCCTCGCGCCTGGTGATGATCTGGTGCGCCTCGACGGAAGTATTCCACAAGCCCGCCCCCGTCCACGCCACGCTCAAGGATTTCGAGTGCGGCCTGATGAAGAACGACCCGGAAATTTCGCCCAGCCAGATCTACGCCTACGCGGCGCTCAAGAGCGGCGTACCGTTCGCCAACGGGGCGCCGAATCTCACCACCGACTTGCCGGCGCTGCTCGAACTCGCCCGCGAGCGCGAGATCCCGATCTGCGGGAAGGATTTCAAAACCGGGCAGACGTTCATGAAGACGCTGCTCGCCCCGGGCCTGAAAGCGCGCATGCTCGGCATGTCGGGCTGGTTCTCCACCAACATTCTCGGCAACCGCGACGGCGAAGTGCTCGAAGACCCCGGCTCGTTCAAGACGAAGGAAGAGACCAAGCTGTCGGTGCTCGAGCAGATCCTTCAGCCGCACTTGTACCCCGAGTTATACAAGAACCTTTACCATGCGGTGCGGATCAATTACTACCCGCCGCGCGGCGACGCGAAAGAGGGCTGGGATAACATCGATATTTTCGGGTGGCTCGGCTATCCGATGCAGATCAAGATCGACTTCCTTTGCCGGGATTCGATCCTCGCGGCGCCTCTGGTGTTGGACCTCGTGCTGTTCCTCGACCTCGCTCAGCGCGCGGGAATGAAGGGCATCCAGGAGTGGCTGTCATTTTACTTCAAGGGCCCCATGACCGCGCCGGGGCTCTATCCGGAGCATGACATTTTCATTCAGCTCATGAAGCTGAAGAACACGCTGCGCTGGATGCGCGGCGAAACCCTCATCACGCATCTCGGCCTGGAGTACTACGACTAAGTTTCTTCGATGAAAGTTCTGGTAATCGGCGGGACCCTATTCATCGGCCGCGCCCTGGTTTCAGCGCTCTCCAAGGCCGGGCACGAAGTCTGGATCATGCACCGCAAGCCGAAGCACGACTTCGGCAAGAAGATCGGCAACCTCGAGGCCGACCGCAACGATGTCGACTCGGTCCGCTCCGCGATGGCCGGTCAGCGCTTCGACGCGATCTTCGACAACGTGTATGACTGGGAGCGCGGCACGACGGCCGCCCAGGTGGAGGCCGCGGCCCGCGCCGCCGGCGACCGCCTAAGTCGCTACGTCTTCCTGTCGAGCGTGGCCGCTTATGGCGACGGCCTGAATCATCACGAAGGCGACGCGCTGGCGCCGGACGATCATCCCGATCTCTACGTCCGCAACAAAGCCATGACCGAGCGCCTGCTGTTCCGCATGCATCAGCGCAGCGGATTTCCCATCGTCACGCTGCGGCCGCCGTTCGTTTACGGCAAGGGCAACCCGTTCTACCGCGAGGCGTTCTTCTGGGACCGTCTGCGCGATAACCGCTCGATCATCCTGCCGGGCGACGGACGACGCCTGATGCAGTTCGTGCTGGTGAACGATCTCGTCGAGGCCTGCCTCCGCGTGCTCGACGGTGCGGACACCGCCGGCCATGCGTTTAACATCGCCAACTCGCGGCCGCTGACGCAGCTCGAAGCGCTCGAAGCGTTCGCGAAGGCTTCTGGACGCGAGCTGAAGATCGTCCGCATCCCGCGCGACCGCCTGCTGAAGGCCGGCGGCCATCCCATGGGTCCGAAGCTTTACTTCGGCGCGTATTACGACGTGCCCGCGATCACCATGGTCATCAACAAGGCGCAGCGCGTGCTGAAGTTCAAGCCCACCGAGTTTGCCGACGGGTTGAAGGAAACCTACCGCTGGTACACGCGCAACAACCTGTTCTCGAAGCCGGACTACGCCTTCGAAGATGAGATGATGGCGACCGCGCCGGCCTACGTCGCCGAAGAGTTCTAAGCTTACGGCCCCGCGCGTTCAGAGCATCGCGGCCAGCCCATGCGCGATGCCCTTCGCCTGCGGCGCAAGCTGAAACAGGATGCGCGCGAGGCACAGCGCCAGAGGCGGCAGGGACTCCCAGCGCCGCGAGGCCGCTCCGGCGAGCGCCAGACACTCGAGGAGCGGCGACTGCGTGCGTGCAAACGAGTAGTCCTGCGCCCAGATGTCGGGGCTGGAAAGAAACAGCGCGCCCGCGGCGAGCACCCAGGCGCAGCACACGAGCGGCGCGACGGGCCGGAATTTCGCCGCCCACCACAGCGCCACGCCGAGCGCGAGCCACACGCCGATGAGCCCCGCGTAGTCGAGGATGGCTGCCTCGCGGAGCCAGCGGTTCGACAACGCGAACTGCACCGGATGGAGCGTGCGAACCATAATGCCTTCGAAAGGAACCCACGACGCCCAGGGCGTCTGATCGGGACCGGTGCGGGCGCGCACGAAGGCGAACCATGCGAGTGCGGGCAGCGCGGCAAGCGCGAATACAACAGCGCCGCGCAGGCGCCGTTCGAGAACCAGGTAGAGGCAGTATCCCGCGATCAGCGCCATGCCCGTTTCCCGCGCCAGCGGGGCAAGCGCGAGCAGCACGAAGACTCGTGCGCGGCGCCGCTCGGCGGCATACAGCGCGAAGCCCGCGCAAATGGCCGCCAGCGCGACATCCACCGTCATGCGGTCGATCGAGGTGAGCGTCGCTGGAAGCAGTACGAACGCCGCGCCCCACGCCGCGTGGAGTCCAGAGCGCACGAGATAGCGCGAGGTCCAGTACACGCCGAGCGCGACGAAGGCGAGCGTTACGCCGAAGAACGCCGAATCGACGCGCTCCGGATCGCCCAGCTCCGCGGCCGAAGCGAGCGCCGGCAGAAGGATGCGCCGCCATCGCAGCGAAGGATTGTCGACGAACGCCGCGTAGCCGCGCGCCAACAGCGGATCGTGCGCGATCAGATGATAGAACTGTCCGTCGTAGCCGGACGAATCGGGGAAGCGATACACGTCTTCCGCGGCGACGTCCGCGGGCAGACGAACCGCGCCGCCTGTGTCGTAGAGCGCGGTCCAATCGCCCCGGTAATTGAAATGGACCGTGAGCGACTGCCAGGCGAGCACGGCGAGCGTGGCGGCGCCGGCCGCCAGCGCCGGCCCGCGCCTCAACCCTGCGCTCCCGGAAACTCGGCCGTCACCGCCGTCACGATCGCCGTGCCGTAGATATCGCCCGCCGAGCAGCCGCGCGACAGGTCGTTGGCGGGCCGCGCCAGACCTTGCAAGAACGGACCGAACGCCGCCGCGCCGCCGAGCCGCTCGACCAGCTTGTATGCGATGTTGCCCGACGCGATGTCGGGGAACACGAGCGTGTTCGCGCGCCCCGCGACGTTCGAGCCGGGCGCTTTCGAGGCCCCCACGCGATCCACCAGCGCGGCGTCGGCTTGCATCTCGCCGTCGAAATCGATGCCCGGAGCGGCCGCGCGGGCAAGTTGCAGCGCCTCGCGGATGCGTTCGATCGAGGCATGCTCGGCGCTTCCGCGCGTTGCAAACGACAGCAGCGCGACGCGCGGCTGCGCTTCGAGCAATGCGCAGGCGCTGCGCGCGCTCGCCACCGCGATGTCGGCGAGTTGCGCGGCCGTGGGCTCGATAACCACAGCGCAGTCGGCGAAGATCAGCAGCCCACCCTCGCCGAACCCGGCTTCGCGCGTGGCCATCAGGAAGCAGCTCGACACGGTCTTCACGCCGGGCGCAGTGCCGATGCAGCGCAGGCCGGCGCGCACCGTCTCCGCCGTCGTGTTCGCCGCGCCGCCGACGAAGCCCGCGGCGTCCCCGGCCGCCACCATCAGCGCCCCGTGATAGAGCGGATTCCGCGCCGCCTCCCGCGCCTCGCTTTCGTTCGCGCCCTTGGCCCGGCGTCTCTCGAAATAGCAACGGGCATAGCGCTCGCAATCCCCGCCATCGAGTGCCGCGGCGTCGAGCAATAGCGGCTCGATCAGCCCCTCGTCACTGAGCCGGCGCGCCGCCTCGATCACCCGCTCGTCGCGGCCTTCGGGAAAGACGATGCGCGGCGGCCGGGCGAGCTCGCGCAGCCTTCGCCGCTGCCGCTCGAGGAACCGCTCCGCCGCTGCAGGAATGTCACTCATGCTCGCAGGATAGAATGGTTCTAGCCGCGATGTTCCGTTTGGTGGTCTATCTCTTCCTGACGATTCTGCTGATTTCGGTCGTGCGGGCTATCTTGCGAACCGTTCTGCAGGGTTTTGCCTCGCTTTTCCAGACCTCTCAGCAGACGCCGGTGCGCCAGGCGCAGCGGCCCAACGACGTTCCGCTGACCGGCGAACTCAAGCGCGACCCCGTGTGCGGAACTTACACCGTCGCCTCGAACGCGATCCGCCAGGACGTCAACGGCCAGACCCTCTACTTCTGCTCCAACCGCTGCCGCGACGAATACATGTCGGCCGCGCGCCGCTGACTCGGCTCCCGGCGCCCGGCGTAGGATAAAAGGCGGTAGGTGGGGGGGCCGGGTGGCCCGCGCTTCCCGGCCATCGATCGACGGTCATGGCCACCGTTGCGCGCCGTGAAGGATGCGCAAAATGTGGATGGCAGCGCCGGTGATCCTGTAAACCACTATATATGGGAGCGGCGAAAGCACGAGTTCCCGCGTTCCGTCCTTCTTGCCCAGACGCCCACGGAGGGGGAAGCTCAGTAGCGCGCTGGGAGCCCTATAAATTGCGCGCACGAGTTCCGGCGCATGCTCTGGCGTCTCCATCAACAAATAAGTGGCGATGTGTTCGAGGTCGCCGGCGGCTTCCTTCGACCAGCGCAGTCGCATTTAGCGGCGCGAATGTTTCTCGGTAATCAGCTTTTCAAGCCACGTCCCCACTTCCTCATGAGTCAGCAGTTCGCCTCGGTCGGCCGAAGCCAGGCCCTTTTCCACTTCGCGGATAAACCACTCGTCGTAATTCACAAAGCGCTCGATGGCCTCCTGCGCAAGCGCCTCCGTGGCGCGGCCTTGTTCGGCGGCGAGGCGGGTAAGCTTGGCTTGCAAGTCCTGCGTGAGATGTACTTCCATCGCCTTCAGGGTAAAGACTGACGGGCGCTAAGTCAACGCCAGAGCGAGACGATACGCCCTGGCCCGCTCGTTCGCCCGCGCCGCCGCCAATGGTATCCTGATGACTTATCGAGGCGAACCAAAGGCGAAGCGTGGCCGGCAATCTCCAGCAACAACTCGAGCTGCTCCGCGCCCGCATCGCGAGCATTGACCGCAAGTATGAACCCGCGCCGCCGCGCGAGCCCATCCGCTACTGTGTGGAGGGCACGCTCGCCGGCGCCGAAGTCGAAACCACGCTGGGGCGGCATTGGGAGACCGAGTCGCTCTGGGCCGCGCAGGACTATCACGGCAGCGTGCATGTCGGCGGGCTTGCCGGGCTGCCTCCCGATCTGTTCCGCGTGATTTCAAACGGCGACGTCCACGACGCGGCGCCCCAGGAATGGGCGTTTCTCGATACCGAGACCACCGGCCTCACCGGCGGCGCGGGCGCCTTCGCGTTCCTCATCGGGGTCGGCCGGATCTCGCCCGACGGCTTCCGCGTGCGCCAGTTTTTCCTCCGCGAGCCCGGCGAGGAAGCCAGCGTGCTCGACTCGCTCGCCGCACACCTGCGCCCGTTCCGCGTGCTCGTCACTTACAACGGAAAGGCGTACGACCAGCCATTGCTTGAAACCCGTTATCGAATGGCGCGGGCGCGCCCGCCGTTCTCGGCGCTCGACCATCTGGATCTGCTTTACGCGGCGCGCCGGCTGTGGAAGCTGCGGCTCGAAAGCTGCCGCCTGGTCGAGATCGAAGCGCGCATCCTCGGCCACGAGCGCCAGGGCGATGTTCCCGGCGCGCTGATTCCGGGGCTTTACTTCGACTACCTGCGGACGGGCCGCGCCGCGCCGCTGGCCCCCGTCTTCTCGCACAACGCCTGCGACATCCTCACGCTCGCCTGCCTGTGTGGCGTGGCGCCGCGCGCCTTCGACGCGGACCGGGAAATTCCGCCCGGGCTGCATGGCGCGGAGCTGGTTGGCGTGGCGCGCTGGTGGCGCCAGATGGGCGCCGAAGCGCGGGCTCTCGAGTTGTTTCGCGCCGCCATCGAGCGCGGCTTGCCGGACGCGCTGCTGTTCCGCACGCTGTGGGATGCGGCGGCGCTCGAAAAGAAACTCGGCCGAAGCGAGTCCGCGCTCGCATCGTGGACAGAACTGGCCGCATCGCGCAATCCATTTCGCGCGGCGGCGCTCGAAGAACTGGCAAAATACTATGAGCACCGCGAGCGCAACCCCCGCATGGCTCTCGAACTCACCACCGCCGCGCTCGACTACGACGCCACGCCCGAGTTGCGCCGGCGCAAGGCGCGCCTCGAGAAGAAACTGGCCAACCGGGCCGCGGACCGGCTGCTGTAGCCGCCGCGCCCGCCGATGAAGATCTCCCCGAATCCGGCGGTTCGCTTCATCGTCGCCATCGGGCTGGTGAGCCTGTTCGCCGACTTCTGCTACGAAGGCGCGCGCAGCATTACCGGACCCTACCTGGCGCAACTCGGCGCGACCGCGGCGATTGTCGGCATCGTCAGCGGCCTCGGCGAACTGATCGGCTATACGCTGCGTCTCGCCTCGGGCATCGCCGCCGATCGCACGCGCGCCTATTGGCCGCTGGTCATCGCCGGGACGACGATCAACCTGGGCGCCGTACCGCTGCTCGCGCTCGCCGGGCGCTGGGAAACCGCCGCCGCCCTGATCGTCGCCGAGCGCGCGGGCAAGGCGCTGCGCACCCCGGCGCGCGATGTGATGCTCTCGCAGGCCGCCCACGCCACCGGGCTCGGCTGGGGATTTACTCTGCACGAGGCGCTCGATGAAACCGGCGCGCTGCTCGGGCCGCTCGCGGTCTCGGGCGTGCTCGCCGCCACCGGCAGCTACCGCGGCGCATTCGCGATGCTCGCCCTGCCTTTTGGCGCGGCGCTCGCGACGCTGTTCGCCGCGCGCTCCTTCTTTCCCGACCCGGGCGTCTTTGAGCCGCGCAGCCACGCGCCCGCCGGCGGCCGTCTTCCGCGCGCGTTCTGGATCTACTCGGCGGCGGCGGCTCTCATCGGCTTCGGCTTCCTCGATTTCCCTCTCATCGCGTTTCATCTCGCCGGAACCGGCATCGCGCGAGCCGCGGCGATTCCGCTGTTCTTCGCCGCGGGCAACGGAAGCGACGCGCTGTTGTTGCCCGCCTTCGGCCGCGCCTACGATCGCCTCGGCGCTCCCGCGCTGGTGACCGGCGTCCTGCTCTGCGCGGCGAGCGCCCCGCTCGTCTTGCTCGGCGGCTTCGGCGCGGCGCTCGCCGGGATGGTCTGTTGGGGCGCGGGTCTCGGCGCGCACCAGTCGCTCATCCGCGCGGCCGTGTCGGGCATCGTCCCCGCGGACCGGCGCGGCGCTTCGTTCGGGATTTTCAATACCATGTACGGGCTGGCGTGGTTTGCCGGCAGTTCCGCGGCGGGGCTGCTCTATTCGCGGCATCTCCCGGCGGTGGCCGCGATGTCGGCCTGTGCGCAATTGGCCGCCGTGCCGCTGTTACTATACGCAAGAAGGAGGGCGGTTTGACCGCGCGTAATCTACTGACTCTTCCGCTAGCCGTCACGGCGCTGGCGCTCGCGGCCGGCTGCGGCGACGCCATCACGCCCAAGGTGTCGGCGAACCTGGATGTCCGGCGCAACGCGTCGGGCCGCGTCGCGATGAAGCTCGAAGTGCGCAACGAGACCGACCGCCCAACCGTTCCTCTGTTTGTCGAAGTCGATGCCTTCGAGCCGGGCACGCCGGGCGGAAATCGGCCGACGCCCGTCATTCACCCCGCGCCATTCGTTCTGAACCGCCACGAATCGCGCACGCTCACCGCCGAGATGGACACGCAAGGCGAGGTTCTCGCTCAGCTTTCCGTGAAGGAAAGCGAGCGCGGCATCCTTCTCCAGGCGCAAACCAAGACGGTCGACGCCGCGCCCGCCGCGGCGCCCGCTACGGCGAAATAGGGCCGTGCCCGCCGATGCCATGAGCCTCGCCCCCGGCGAGCGGCTGGGCCCATACCAGGTCACCGGCCGGATCGGCGCGGGCGCCATGGGCGAAGTGTACCGCGCGCATGACGAGCGGCTGAAGCGCGACGTGGCGGTCAAGGTGCTTTCCGGCGCCTTCGCCGTCGACGCGATGCGCATGAAGCGGTTTCGTCTCGAAGCCGAGACCGCCGGCCGCCTGAACCATCCAAACATTCTCGCGATTTATGATTTTGGCCTCCACGACGGCGCGCCGTACCTCGTCTCCGAGCTGCTCGAAGGCTCGACGCTCCGCTCGATTCTTCGCGAGCAGGGCCGCGTCGCCTCGCGCAAGGCCGTCGCCTATGCGCAGCAGGCCGCCAGCGGGCTCGCCGCGGCGCACGCGCGCGGCATCGTCCACCGCGACATCAAGCCCGAGAACCTGTTCCTCACGCGCGACGGCGTCCTCAAGATCCTCGACTTCGGGCTCGCGAAAGTGCAGGAGGAAGCGGCGCCGCCGCTCCAGCCCGGCGACCAATCGACGCTATCGCTGGCGACGATTCCCGGCGGCATGGTCGGCACCGCCGCCTACATGTCGCCCGAGCAGATCCGCCACGCCGGGGCCGATGCGCGCTCCGACGTCTTCAGTCTCGGCTGCGTGCTCTACGAAATGCTCGCCGGGAAGCGGCCTTTCCCGGGCGCGCTGCCCGTCGACGTGATGCACGCCATCCTGCATGACGAGCCGCCGGAGATCCCCGGCCTGAGCCCCGTGCTGGCGCATCTGCTGCGGCACTGTCTCGAAAAGAATCCCGATGAGCGCTTCCAGTCGGCGAGCGATCTCGCGTTCGCCTTGGCCGCGATTCCGCAGGCGCCCGCCGCGGGCGCGCCCACCCAGGCTATCGTCGTCGAGCGGCACGGGCGTTCCGGCCGCACCGCGGCGCTCGCGCTCGGCGGCATCGCGGCGCTGGCCGCGGCGCTCGCGGGCTACGTGATCGGAGGTTGGACGCACGCCGCGCCGACGCTGACCTTTCACCGCCTCACCTACCGCCGGGGCCGCATCGAGAACGCCCGGTTCACGCCCGACGGCGAGGTGCTGTACAGCGCGGCGTGGGAGGCGGATCCGCCGGCCATCTTCAGCGTGGGCTTCGAAAATCCGGAGTCGCACCCCACGGCCCTTACCAACGCCCAGCTCCTCGCCGTCTCGAAGTCGAAGGAAATCGCGCTCGCCGCCGCGCCGCACGTGAACCCCGGGTCGTTTCTTCCGCAGGGCATGCTCGCCACGGCCAGCCTGGGCGTCGCGCCGAAGGAGCTGCTCGACCGCGTCGAGTTCGCCGACTGGTCGCCCGACGGCAAGGAGCTGGCCGTGGTGCGCGACACCGGCGACGGCGCCGTGCTCGAATATCCGATCGGAACCGCGCTCGCCGAAACGCCCGGCTACTTCTCCGACGTGCGCATCTCGCGCGACGGAAAGCAGGTGGCCCTCCTCGAACATCCGGCTGGCAACGATACGGCCGGCATGGTGGCGATGGTGGACAGCGCGGGCCACAAGCGAACACTCACCGGGCGGTTCGCCGACGCGGCCGGCCTCGCCTGGTCGGCGCGCGGCGACGAGATCTGGTTTACCGCCGCGCGCACCGGCACGCGTCACGATCTCTGGGCCGTGACGCTCGACAGCCGCGAGCGTCTGGTGCTCCGCGAGTCGTCGAACATCGTGCTCGAGGACATCTCGCCCGGGGGCCGCGCGTTGATCGAGAATGTCGACCAGCGGCAGCGCATTCTTTTCCACGGCCCCGGCGACGTGCGCGACCGCGATCTCACCTGGCTCGATTTCGGCCTCGCCTCCGACATCGCCCGCGACGGCAGCCGCATCGCGTTCTCGGAAACTGGCGAAGGCGCTGGCGACCTGCAGCTCGCCTTCATCCGCCCCACCGCCGGCGGACCGGCCGAAAAGCTCGGCGAAGGCCTGCTGCCCGTGCTTTCCCCCGACGGCGCCATGGCCGCGGCCGTCGAGCAGGAGCGCCGCGGCATCGTGATTTATCCCATCGGCCCGGGCCGCGAGCGCCGCATCCCGCTCGACGCCTATCAGGTCGAACGCGTCGGTTTCCTCGGCGGCGCGGATCGCGTCTGGTTCCTCGGCAGCCATGGCGCCCCCGGCCGCCAGATGTTCGCGCTGCCGCTCGACGGGAAAAGCGAACCGAAGCCCGTCACGCCCAAAGGCTCGATCTACGCGGGTATCGGCGCCACCCCCGACGGCCGGTACGTATTCGCCTCCGTGGATGGCAAGATCGCCGGCTATCCGCTGACGGGCCGCGGCGCGCCGCTCAAGATCGACGGGGTCGCGCCCGGCGAACGCCTGGTCGCCTGGGGCGCCGACGGCCGCGGCGTCTTGCTTTACCGCCGCGGCGAGCTGCCCGCGCGCGTCTACCGCATGGACCGCCGCACGGGCCGCCGCGAGCTGGTGGCCGTAATCGATCCGCCCGACCGCGCCGGTTTCGATGCCGGCGTGAGCGTCGTCATGACGCCCGACGCGCGCTCTTACGCCTACACCGTCGAGCAGGAGCTCGGCGAACTCGCGCTCGTCGACGGCCTGCGTTAGTCCACGATCTCGACGCGATACTCTTCGATCACCGGGTTCGCGAGCACGTCCCGCGCGATCTGCCCGATCTCCGCCTCGGCGCGGGCGCGCTCCGTCCCCGGCGCAAGATCGATCTCGAACACCTTCCCCTGACGCACGCCCACGATCGACTCGTGCCCCATCCCGGCCAGCGCCGCGCGGATTGTCTGCCCCTGCGGATCGAGCACCGTCTTCTTGAACGACACGTACACCAAGGCTTTCATCTCTCCCAAAATACCAGTATGCTTCGTGAACCGGGCCACGCGAGCTTTCTACTTGCGCCCCTACCGCGCAGTTGACAAACTTGAGGGTCCGGCGAGGTTGACGCGCAGCGACAGAGGACATGTATGGATTGGAGCTTGGCAATCGTCATTGCCACCGTTATGGGGCCGATTCTGGCGGTTCAGGCCCAAAAGTATCTCGAACGCCATCAGGATCGGAAGCGAGCGAAGGACGCGATCTTCCGGGTGTTGATGGCCACCAGAGCCAACCGGCTTGCCCCCGACCACGTGCAGGCGCTCAATGAGATCGAGCTAGCCTTCTATGCCGGTCGTGAGAAAGAGAAGAAGGTTCGAGAATCGTGGATCGCATACCACAACCACTTGAACGACAAGTCATATGTGGGGCGGGCTGTCGAATGGGAAACGCGACAAATCGATCTTCTCATTGAGCTTCTCCATGAGATGGCCGTTTGCTTGGGATACGACTTCGACAGGACACACGTCAGGACCAGTTGGTACTCCCCGACGGCGCACGGAACGATCGAGCAACAATCGAACGAAATTCGAGGGGCGCTGGCCGAGATCTTGACAGGAAAGAGATCCCTTCCGGTGGTCGGATACGCGGCATCCGAGGAGGACGCCAGGGAGATGGCGGAACTGCGAAGGGGCGTGATTAACTGGCTGAAGGCCAATCCGCGGATTTCGTCCGGAACATCAGTTGATCCGCCGGGAGCGAGAACTGAGCCTGACCGTTCCTCACAAGCCCAGGCTCCGCGGATTGGAGATTAGGTCCGACCAGTGTGCCCTCATGGAGCGGCGTACTCCAGGCACGCGCGTAACTCCGCAACGGTGATCCGGGATGCTCGCCGGGATTTCCATTTTTTGCCTTCCCAGCACGCCACGTCTTGATCCCGCAGGCTACAATTTTCCTCGCCCACGAGAAAACAGTCCCCGAAGTGGAACTCCACGATCCGGCGCTATGACTGCGATGGGTGGCCGGGAAGTCCCCGTGCTCTGAATCGACTCAGAAGAGGGTGCGAATTAGAAAGTAGAGGGCGATAGCGGCCAAGGCCATGCTCCAAATCGATTGGATGATCAACAAGACAACGTTTTTCCGAACGTCTGCCTCTTTCTTTCTGAGCGGCTCATCGAGGGTTTCTTTTGATTCCTCAGTCCATAACGGATCTTTAAGCAGCTCTATGATCCGGAGATGCCTCCGAGCCGCAATTACAGCTTGTTCCCATACCGCAATCCCGTGCGAGGAGCTCATCCAGTTGATGCCGCCGTATATGAGGACGAGAATCGAGGACACGATGGTTTCGAAACTTGTCGCTGCCGAAGAAAGAATCTTGTAGGCAAGGGCAATCGTCACGGCGTTGAGCACTGCATTCCACAGGATCGACGATCCGTAGGAGGCGTACTTCAGCTTCTTGTTTTCGGGTCGAGGGACGGCACGCTCCACCGCAAGCCGGCGGCACTCAGGATCATCATCCCGTAGGCCCAGCTTTGTAACCTCGCTGGCTGAGGGGTCCTCGTGGAGGGACGAGCCATGGGGATCAACTCGCGGTCTCGTATTTCTAAGGATCGCTCGTCGGAGGGCAGGCCTTTGGCAGGCGCGGTAGGTTTCCGCTTTGGTCTTGTCATCGGCACCGACATATCGATACACCCAATATCGAACGCCTGATTCAATGTTAGCAGCCGGCCACTTCGACGCAAGTGCCCAGAGCCTGTCGAAGTGCTTGCGGGCGCTTCGCTGCACGTCAAGGAAACCACTGGCGTCGTCCGGTGTCACGCGGCTGCACCAGTCAGTGTATGATATTTGGCCGTGATTCAATGCTGGTTCGTTTGTCAGGAAGGCGCAAGCCAGTTCGCCCCGCTCGCCCATTTCCAGGTTGAATTCCTGGTTGTCCGGATCGAAGATTTTCTCAATCAGTTCGTCGTCAACATGGGGATTCCGGACGATGGCCAGACGTTCCGGGTGACCGGCATTTCCGAAATCCTTCAGCCACGCCCCTGGTGCGCCGAAGTGGTGCTGTGAAGGATTCTCTCTAACGCAGGCCCGCACGAACTCGTCTTGATCTGCCCGGAGCAGTTCTTCCTGCTCACCGTAGAGATCGCCGAAATGCGCGATCCATTGGCGCACCTGGGCATTCCCGTCTTTGACGGCTAGGGTCACCAGCGCCGCTGGAATACCGACCTCTCGACCGAGCCGCCGCAGCAATCGGATGCGACCCCTCGAGTCGGCACCTTCGTAGTTCCGGCGGAGTTCCTCTAGCGTGTACGGGTCAGGGCTTGCATACCTGGAAAGCGCCATAAACATACCTCCTCGACCTTCAGGAAGAACTGAGGATACCACCGGTCGCGGTTCATAAGAGAGGACTTCCGCGCAGCACAATCGTTCGCTTGCAAGCCCAGTGGGACTCTTGGTGAAGGAATATCGACCGCCGATCTTCGCTATAGCTTCCAAACTCAAGGCCTTGCCAAACGGATCCCATTCCTGAAGCTGTACCATGGCAAATACGCGCGCAAGAACGATTGAGACTAGTTCCATTTTTAGGCAGCGGCCTGCTTCGAAGCAGCACGCAGGAAGTCAGGTACAGGAAGGCGGGACTGTTGGCGCTGGGCGTTAGTGAAATCTCCGAACGGATTCGGGGCCTGCTGGCTTGGTATGGGGTTTCGGAGCACGGCCCAAAGCGAGGATGTGACCGCAGCGACCTGAAGATGTGGGTCCCAGTTGTCCGGACGCGGATCGGACGGACTCCACGACTGCGCTCCATTTCGAAGCCAAGCGTCTCTCAGTTGCGCGTTGCTGGGGAAAGCGTTATCGTATTCGAACTCGGTCCCGCATGAGGGGCAAATCGTGAAATTCGATGCCGGCTCGGAGAGCCTGTCTTATCCACAAACCGGGCAGATGTCCATAGTAGTCAGCCCTCATCGGCATACACTTACGGGCTTTGCGCTGTGACGCGCTGTGACGCGCGACGGGCCAGCGGAAATCCGGCCCCGCACTGGTAGGACAGGCCGTTCCGCCGCAACCCGAAAACAATACTTGGCGAATGGGTGACCGCGCTTCAGTCCTGCCCGGACCTGGTCACCGCGATCGGCGGCGATGGCAGCGGGCAGACCCGCGAGAAGAACGGCAACACCCGGATTGATACGCTGCGGGATATTTACGGTCCGGACTTCGCGCCCGCAATGGGCGGCGACGCGCACTTGAGGACGCTGCTCGACCGTACCGGAAACGACACGCTGTCGGAGTACGTGAAAAACCGGAAGCGATAACGACAGCAGCGGGACCTTACTCCAGGAAGCAGAGAGCGTATCGTCACCAACCCGGAAGCAATCCAGATGAGTAAGAAGCCGCCGTTGCCGACTTCTGGTCGGCACAACGGCCGGCAAGTGTCCAGAGCGCGGCTTGGGCGTTTCGCGGCAACTTCGCCGGGACGGCCCAACTCTCGAGTGGGGCGTGAGGCGACAGGAATTCGGTAGCGCGCATCGACCCCAACAAAGCTCCACGCGGGTTTCGTGGGACCACTGACCAGCCGATGATTCCAGCCGCTACTCTTCGCGCGGCATAGCGCCCGCGACCAGAAGTATAGCGCCACAGAACATCAGGGTATCCATCACATAATTGAGGCCTTTGTCGAGGCTGGCGCGTTCCACTACTCCGATGGGCACGTAGACGACCAACTCCACCAAGAGCACGGTCAAGCCCAGCCACGTCGCTGCCGCGCGGGTTTTCCTGCCGACTAGCAACAGGGTACCGGCGACTGCGTAAACCACGGCCGCCAGGTACGTCCAAATGGCGTGTCCGTAGATCC
>VFSW01001426.1_pt1 | contig 36515 bp, 39 predicted proteins | sample 5358111 | NCBI WGS metagenome assembly VFSW01 (sample SAMN11554181, study PRJNA540505) | mine drainage metagenome | isolation source: sediment from site ElyBrook_90M | place: USA: Ely Copper Mine, Vershire, VT | collected 2017 | reverse complement strand
CAGAGATGATCCCGTCATACTTCGAAGAGCTTGTGTTTGAAGACGCATCGAAGGACAAGTGACAATTTAGCACTTTTTTCATTTTTGCAGTGTACGGTGTGACCCAACAGTGATACTTTATTCCTATACTGCGGCCCCGTCTTCTAAATAGGTTCAGGATGCTTGCCTCTCAAGCGGGCGATGTCGGGTTCAAGTCCCGCCGGGGTCACCAAGTAAAAGAAATCGAAACGAGATCAACGATGATTATGAGCATGACAAGCAGGATGGAAAGGCATGAAGGCGTAAGCCTATCATTGTCGACCCGTCCATGCGGAGTGCTTCCGTTTCGAGAGCCGCTCCCCTTAGAGGGATGAAAAGCGGCAACGCCGGAAAGAGACAGCCGGCAGAAGAAAACTGAATAGCTTACGGAATGTAGCACAGTTTGGTAGTGCGCGCGCTTTGGGAGCGTGAGGTCGCAGGTTCGAATCCTGTCGTTCCGACTGAGACAAGCAGGAAACTGCTTTGATCATTGACAATCTGCGTTCTTGGGTCCAGGTGTTCTGGCATACATGACGTGCGCCTTTGCGTTCGTCGGACAGGGCGGTTCAAATCCGCGGGATCCATGTTTTTCGGTGAGTAGCTCAGTGGTAGCAGCGTCTCCCTTACAAGGAGAAAGTCGTAGGTTCGATCCCTATCTCACCGACCGATTATAATCAATGTATGAAACGAAGACTACTATTCACAGAAGAACAAGTGAAACAAGCAGTAATCAAATCTCATTGTTGGACATCAGTTGTGATTGAGTTGGGATTTACTAACGCTAGTGGTACACGCATCAAACAAGTATTAAAAGCTGTACAGGAACAATTTCCAAATCTTGACACATCACATTTTCAACGTACAAATCACGTGTTGTATAAGCGTGTAACAAAAAAATGTCCTGTGTGTGGTGATGAGTTTTCTACACGATTATGTCACCGTGATGAAAAAACAACATGTTCAATAGCATGTTCAAATACACATTTTCGCTCAGGTGACAATAACGGATTTCGTGCCAAAAAACAAGGGCGAACAGTTCGAAATAATGGTAAACGATTGACGTATCAGTATCAAGAAATTTGTTGGCAAAACCATGTCAAAAAATGCATTGTTTGTGGTGAAGAACGAATCGTTGAAGCACATCACTATAACGGTAATCATAATGATAATCGTCCTGAAAATTTTGCTCCATTATGTCCCACACATCATTTGTATTGGCATTCACGACATCGATCACTTATTCAACGTGTTGTCGATGATTATGTCAAAACTTTTATTATGAAACTCAAAATTGTATAAATCATCAGAGCGTAAGTCAGCAGTTTAGACGGCTCGGCCTGGAACCGAGAGGACGCAGGTGCAATTCCTGCCGCTCTGACCGACCTATAGGGCCCAACATCGGCGTGATGTGACAAGCACGGAAAGACGTGCACAACCACCTGTGGCGTAGAAGGTATGCGCGCCTGGCTGAAGATCAGGAGGGGCGGGTTCGATTCCCGACGGGTGGACAGATACTTATGAACATGAAATCTGTGTTAGAAACGTTCATTGAAGAAGCGATTGCAGATCACATGCGTGTTCCCAAGGGTCCAAACACAAGAGATGACGCTGAAGATCGACCACTTGATGATCCGATGGATGTAGATCGCATTAACATTGAGGAAGATTTCATGCATGAAGATGCAAGCACATTTTACGTTCGTGGTGAGCTTTTAGATCTCGAAGAAGAGATGCAATCAGCGTTGTCTGTGTTAGATGATCACGTTGCAGGTGCAGACCACGATCCTATTGTAAACGATGCATTAGACATCCTTCATAACATAGCGAGAAAACTCAAACAAGCGGCAGGGTTGTCTTCATCAAGGCCCCCGCCAATCAAACGTTGAAGAAATATGTCGGGGTACCCAAGTGGCCAGGGAACTGTTTGCAAAACAGATAACGTTGGTTCAAATCCAACCCTCGACTCCACTGTATACAAGTAACAAACACTTCCTGGTTGGCGTCAATTTGACGTGAACTTGTGGCGGAAAAGTATACGCAGTTGCTCTTAAAAAGCGACTATGACATGAGAAATCATGATTATGTGTAGGTGCAAGTCCTAGAATGTGAAAATATACAGCATGCTGATGTAGCTTAGTGGCCAGGCACTTTCTTGGTAAGAAAGATCACGTGGGTTCGATTCCCATCATCAGCTCAGAATGAATACGAATATGGCCGCCTTGCGAATTGGTACAGCAGCTGGATTTAAAATCCGGTCCCGAAAGGTTTGTGGGTTCGAGTCCCACGGCGGCTACTGCAAACAAAATTGATACGATATGCTGGTGTAGCTCAGACGGCAGAGCACCTCACTTGTAATGAGGATGTCGGGGGTTCGATTCCCTCCACCAGCTCCAAGTGTAAAAGTCTGAACGATGAAGTATGATGCAGATAGGAGATTTCAACATGAAATTCGACAAAGACAAACTCAAGGAAACGATTCTTCTTGCAGCTGCAGCCGCACTTACGAGTGTTCTCATCAAGAAGCTTGCAAATTGGGCAACGAAACAAGTCATCGAAAAGAGCGAAGCTCGTAGCGATCGCGATTCAAACTGAAACGATTGGTTGGCTACGTCCAATAAAACGTGGCAACATGGTGACGTTACTCGAGAGGTATCAGAGGCCTGACTGTGAATCAGGTTACGCGGGTTCGAATCCCGTACGTCACCCCATGGGAATGCATGAAGGTACATGCCGGACCCGGCTTAGCCGGTAACATCCGAGAACGAGCTCGAACCGCGTCATTTCCACAAATTTACATGGCCCCATCGACCAGTGGCTAAGTCATCTGACTTTCAATCAGAGGAAACGGGATCGAAACCCGTTGGGGTCACCATGTATACATGTTCAATTTGTTTAAGATCAATGAAGCGAAAAGGTGGACATGATCGTGTTCATCAGTCATCAATTGATGACGTTGTCAATATACGATCAAAAAAACAACGTCTTATTTTAGAGAGAGGACATGCATGTGAAACATGTCTCAACACTAGTTGGATGAACAAACCTATTCCAATTCAAATTGATCACATTGATGGAAATTCTGATAATGATACTAAAGAAAATTTAAGACTTTTATGTCCTAATTGTCACGCATTAACATCAACGTACTGTGCAAGAAATATTGGAAAACATATAAAAACTCGGCGATCTATTTTGATGAAAAATAGAAAATCATATCGCTATGATAGATAATCATCAGTAATAACACCACTTCATCAACTCAAGATTGACGTGGTGCCATGAAGCGACCTGTGCAACAGTGACCTTGTCAGGACATTGGTATCCGTTTTTCGACCAATGAGGCGCCATGAGCGTTCCTTCGACGTGTTGTGCACCAAACGCATGACCAAGCTCATGTAGCAAGATTCCCTTGACGTCATATTCATAGTGATTGACATACATGAAGACTTCTCGTCCTCCGATGTCAGATGCCCATGCAAGCGCTAAAGCTTCTTGTGAATTTGGCTTGGTTGTTGTGTGAACGTACACAGAACACCATGAATTATCTTCTCCGTCGATTGGTACAATGCGCATCCACTGAGACAGTGCGTCATCCCAAGCTGAAACTGCCTCATGTGCAGCGGGGAGTTGATCTTTTGGCAAGTCTAGACACACAGTAATCTTTCCGGGCTGTCCATTGCTTCCATTTTGAACTGGCTTTGTCCAGTACGGCCCACAAGCGCTGACCAAGATCGTTGAAAGAACAAACAGAAAAGACAAAAATTTCTTGGGCCGCATGAACGTAAATAACGGCCCAAACCAATTATGCCATCGTGGAGGAATTCACGGCAGACTCGCAACTTTGAGATGGTTGTTCCCGCAAGGGAGTGCAGGTTCGAATCCTGTCGATGGCACCTACGCCAACGTGTTTGGAACTTGGAAGACATGCCGCGCTCAGAACGCGGCGTCCGAAAGGGCGTGTGGGTTCGAATCCCGCCGTTGGCACAAGCGAGGAAGGCTAGACGATCGCTGCATCAAGCAGAGGAAAGTCCGGGCCACATAGTACAGTGTGCCGGTTAACGACCGGGCAGGGCAACCTGACAGATAGTGCAACAGAAAATAAACAGCCGATGGCTTCACTCAACTGAAGATCAGGCAATGATGAAACCGAGGTGTAAGAGACCCCGACGCGTATGGTGACATACGTTGTGGCAAACCTCACACGTGGCAAGACAAACAGAGAGCGATTGAGTGCTGTACGTGCGATGCTCTCGGGTTGTTGCTAGAGGCGTCCGGGCAACCGGCGTCCCAGATGAATGATCGTCCCAGACAGAACCCGGCTTATTGCCCTTCCTCACCATCACATGCCCTCGTAACTCAGCGGAATAAGAGTGCCGGTCTTCGAAACCGGACGTCGTAGGTTCGAATCCTACCGAGGGTACCAAACTTGCAGGGTGTTCTTTGCGCCGCCATTACGTTCGGCCAACAACATAGAGATAGCGCTGTTGCCCGCCGAGCGTCCTGATAGCGAGCCTCAAGCACACGTGGCGTAATGGCAGCCGCAGCGGTCTTAGAAGCCGCCGAGTTAAATCGTGGGGGTTCGAATCCCTTCGTGTGCACCAGCTTGATGTAGTAACCAGCGATTCTCGTAAGTGCGTCTTGGCGTATCGCTCGCCCGATTGTTTAACCAGGGAGATCCTCGTTTGCATTTGCAACGAAGGTTAACGATCTGTAAAAACGACATCAGACAAGGCTTAGGCAGTAGGTTCAAGTCCTACCGAGAAGAAGGTGAAACATCGGGTAAGCGATACACGCCGGCGAAGCGGAAAAGCGACGCAGCTGTTTCATAAGCAGCTTTAAGCAGGTGCGATACCTGTCGCCGGTACTAGGGGAAGTAACTACTGCGCTGGGTTGCGTTTTCATAGAACGTTTGTGATATCAGTCGAGTCCCTTGCGGGTTAAAATCCTGCGGCGCGCAGGTGAAACCCCGCTGACTAATGATGTATAATTCCCTTGATAAGGATAAACGTATGCAAACAGATGAATTTTTGGGAATGACAAAAAAGGGTGCTCAAAACAAGGCGGAAGAAAACAACTTGGTATTCAGGTTGATTCGCATTGATGTCCAAAAATTTTATGAATACCCTGAAGACACACGTACAGACAGAATTTGCATCGAAATTGATAATGGAAAAGTCACAAAGGCGACGATTCGATGAAGTTTTTTGTCTATAGCAGACAAGAAATCGAAGCGATTGAACCACACGTTGTTTCACATGTAATCGTGAGCATCCGAACACCGGGAGATCCCAACGAGGTCAAACTACCGATGAACGAACACACGAAAGACGTGTTGCATCTGCAATTTCACGACGTTGATCGCATCATCCAGGGATACAATGAAAACCTCGAGCCAGAGATGTTTCAACCTGAACATGCAAAATTGATACGTGAATTCGTTGAATCAAACAAAAACGTTGAACGTTTCATCGTCCATTGTGATGCAGGTTGGAGCCGTTCACCCGCTGTTGCAGCAGCTATTTCAAAGATGCTTACGAATGATGATGTGTACTTTTTCAATCGATATCATCCAAACAGACGTGTGTACAACATGATCCTCAATGACACGTCGTACAAAGATGAAGATATCTCCCCGTAGTTCAGCAGACAGAACGTCAGTTTCCTAAACTGAATGCCACAGGTGCAATTCCTGTCGGGGAGACCATGAAAGTTTTAGTCACAGGAAGTCGTGACTGGTCCGATGTCATCGTTGTACACGAGAGGCTTTCAAGATTGCCCTCAGGTTCAATCGTGGTGCATGGAGCTTGTAGAGGGGCAGATACCATTGCTCATGCAGTAGCCGAGTCTCTCGGGTTCACCGTGCGTCCTTATCCTGCAAGGTGGAGTGACCTTGGAAGAGCCGCAGGACCACTTAGAAACCAACACATGTTAGACGTTGAAAACGTTCATCATGAACCCATTGAATTATGCATAGCGTTTCACGACGATCTTGAACATAGCAATGGAACAAATGACATGGTTAACCGTGCAACCGATGCGTTGATTGAAGTAGAAGTGATCAAATCACGATGCTCTTCAGGTCAGCAGGACGTCTAAGATATTCTAAAGATCCTCTCAAGTTGATCTTGAGTATTGATCAAGGAATCGTAGATTATTACTACTCGCTAATTCCAAGATGGACATGGCCGAGGATCAATAGGCAAAAGTTCAAGGCACACATCTCAGTCGTGAGAAATGCAACGCCGAAAAACATGGACGCTTGGGGAAAGCACGAAGGAAAACTAATTGAGTTTGAGTACGATTCTTACGTAAGAAATGACAAGATGTACTACTGGCTCAATGCATTTTCTCCCGAACTTGAAAAAATTCGAGTTGAACTTGGTCTTTCCATTGCTGACAAGTTCACTCGTGCGCCCGATGGAAGTCATCGTTTTCACATCACAGTCGCAAACAATAAACAACACATACCCACGTAGCTCAGTGGAATTAAAGAGCGCTCGTCTACGAAACGAGAGGTCGTTGGTTCGAATCCAACCGTGGGTGCCAAATGTACAACAAAACTTTCACGAAACATCTACAAAAAATGCTTTAGGATTACTTGATGTCAATGTTGAAAACCTTCACTGCTACTGTGTTTACGTTGTTGTTGATCGCTGAAAATGCGAACGCACAAAATGCATACACAGTCGTGCAGATGATCCAAACACCCCTGTCACGTGAAGACATGGCAAAAGCATTGAAGCAAGGACACGTTCGTGCTTTTGGTTCTGAACCGAACGAAAGCAGGTTGGCGATGGGATGGGCGCAAGTTGCGCTTGAAAACGGTCACGGCCGATACGTGTACAATCACAACTTAGGAAACACGACAGCCTGGGCAACCGGACAAAGTGCGTACTACAATCCAGGCGATCACAATTACTACAAATCATATGCTACGTTTTCTGATGGTGCCGCGGCATATTGGGAAACGATCAAGCGTTGTACGGCAGCAGTTGTGGATTTTGATAAAGGTGACTCGCAAAAAGCTTCACATGATTTGAAAGCATGTCATTATTATGAAGCGCTTGAAGCTCCATATGCACGGCTTTTGAAAGATCTGTTTGATTATGCAAAACGTTCAGTTTTGCCGGGAGTGTATAACGATGAAAGACTTAAACAACAAATCCAACAGCTCGTCGGAAATTCAACAACCAGTCCTACCTGACCTTGAAAAGAAAGCAATCATCGATAGCTTTCGTGGAGACTTTGGGTTTTTGAGCAACTTCTATGAAGCGTCGATTTATATCGATGGTAAGAGGTATCGCAGCGCTGAACACGCGTATCAGGCGATGAAGTTCACGGATCCTATTGCACGAGAAGTCGTGAGAAATGCAAGGTCTCCTGGTGAGGCGAAAAAACTTGGGAAATCTGCACAGCTTCCACAAGACTGGGAGTCAAAGAAGGTTCTCATTATGCATGACATCATCCGCAAAAAGTTTGACAATCCGTTTTTGAAAGAGATGCTTCTTGCGACAGAAGACGCGGAACTTATCGAAGGCAATGGGTGGGGTGATCGTTTTTGGGGTGTTTGTAAGGGATCTGGTCAAAACGCTCTGGGAAAGATCTTGATGGAAGTTAGAGACGAGATCAGACATAAAAACGAGTGACATAAATTTGCCCCCGTGGCTCGAGAGGATTAGGCAGTCGCCTTCTAAGCGACACAACGCGGGTTCGATTCCTGCCGGGGGTGCCAAATGAAAAAAGCGTTATTTGGGTGTAAGAATAGAACATGTTGAAGAAATTGATCGTAGCAACGTGTTTTGTGTCGATGATAGCAGGTTGTTATCTGCAATCTGATCCAGTCGTTGAACTCGACGCAGGAAATGCTTCGATTAAAACTTGTTGGACGCCTAAAGCAATGTATGCAGTCAATTTCAAGTTGAAGAGCGGAAATTGTCCAAACGTCGATGATAACGTAAGTTACCAATGGATGAATGCTGATGGAACACTTGACATCCCTTCGTATTGCACAGAACATGGCAATCACAGCGCATGTACGTCATGGATCAATGAAAAGTGCATTACGTGGGTATACAACCAAACGTTGATGGGCGAACTCAATTGGAACCCGAGCGGTGAATCAGCCCAAGGATTGTTGACGTTTACAGCGATCGAAAGACAAAGCAACAATGTCTTTTGTTCATCTGTCTATTACACGACGTACACTAGGCAGTGGCAAGCAGATGACGGAGATAATTGAGGTCTTAGATGAAAGAAGAACAAACGAATGAAGTCAAACAAGTCATCGTAGTTCGCAAAGATCTTAACATGAGGAAAGGCAAGATTGCCGCGCAGTGTGCGCATTCCGCATTAGAGTTTTTGATTGAAAACAACGAAGCAGAGAGACCTGATGAGTTGTACGTCAAGCTTTCTAGCGATGAAGCTCAGTGGCTTTTTTCACGAAAATACAAAAAGATTGTCGTGGGTGTCGATTCGGAAGACGAACTCAAGGACTTGATTTTGAAAGCTAAGCTTTCAGACGTTGCAGTTTATCCGATCGTTGATATGGGATTGACCGAATTCAATGGAGTTTCGACGCTTACGTGTGCATCTTTTGGTCCGTGTGCTGCAACAATCATAGATGAAATAACTGGACATTTGAAACCTTTGTGAAGTGTGCAACAAGTTCTTGGTTTGTTGTATGATGAAATCATGAAGAAGTTGCTAGCAATCATCACGTTGCTTTGTGCATCATGTACAGTTCCTGTTGATCAAGGTTCCGAAAAGGAACTCATCACATCTTCAACCAGTGATGGTCAAGGAACACTTCCCGTTGTGAGATCAGGATCGAGTCCATGTGCAAATGGCACACCAAAGATTGTCGTGATTGATGGCGTAACATACATCAAGACAGTTCCTCTTCCATGCAACAATGGGTGGGTAGATCCAAGCGATCCAAGTCCCATGAAAGAAAAAAAGAACATCATCGATCCTCCTCCTGAGCGAAACTGGGTTGGCGTCGAAACACAGTGAACGATACGTAAAAGTGTGATATGATGAGTTCTTCAAACGGAGAAATTGATCATGTTTAAGAAACTTACCGCAATCTTCATTGTTGCTCTTGCTGTCGTTGCCATTGCATCACATGACGTTGATGCACAACCGTTTTATGGAACGATGTGTTGTGACATTGATCCTGCCACGGGAGGAGCAAGGTATCGATGTGGTATCATGAATCCTACACCGGTAGGAAATCCTTGCGTATGTCCATACGTTGCAGGAACTGGTTTTGTTTGTAGGTGATCGGAAGTGTGGCTGAGCGGCTGAAGGCGCCAGGTTGCTAACTTGGAAGGGCGAAAGTTCCGTGGGTTCGAATCCCACCGCTTCCTCAAATGATTGTGAATTGCACGAGTTGTGGGCATCCGATGGAATTACTTAATGTTCCTGTTAGGGGTCCAACGAATGATGATGCATGGATATGCCTGTGGTGTCCATCGATGGTGTGTATCGATTGTTGGCACACGCACACTGAAACAAAACACAAAGAGCGGATGACGAAGAAAAAGAAACGATAATGGAAATGTGGCCGAGTGGTTTATGGCAGCAGTTTTGAAAACTGCCGTGGCGAAAGTCACCGGGGGTTCGAATCCCTCCATTTCCTCAAATAGAAGAGTGGCAGAGAGGCTGAATGCGTTCGCTTCGAAAGCGAAAGGGCGAAAGTTCCGCGGGTTCGAATCCCGCCTCTTCTTCAAAGATATGTAAGAAAGAAATTAGTATGTGTTTTCTCTGCCTAAAAGATAATCCGTTTGCAAACAAGAATCCTGGCAGTTATGACGCTCACCGGGCGAGGGCGGCAGAGATCAAAGAGTTGATACGTGAAGCAGAAGAGAAACAACACGACATGTGTTTTGTTGGTGATGCAACGATCGAGCTTCTAAAAAAAGAGCAATACGAGTTGGCGAAACAACTATGAAACAAACTGAACCCTGGTGGACATGTAACAAGTGTGGCGTAAACTTGGTCAAACCAGGGAAAAAACGTGTCAAAGAAATGATGCTTGAACACAGAAAAACGTGTGATCCTTTTGCATGTTTTGGGATCGTACAAGTCGTTCAAGGAGAGCGGAATGGTGGCTGAGAGGTTCAAGGCACCTGCTTGGAAAGCAGACGAGCTCTGTATAGGGCTCCACGGGTTCGAATCCCGTTCATTCCTCAGATAGTTAAAGATACGCGGATGTAGCACAGTTGGTAGTGCGCGACCTTGCCAAGGTCGAGGTCGCGGGTTCGAATCCCGCCGTCCGCTCAATCGCAGCCGGTACGATATTCCGGTGTCGCGACGTAGTGTGAAGTGATCTTAATGGTTGTTGCCAAAGCAGATCACACTAGGTTTGGTGATATTGCCTACACACGAACGGGTGCTGCAGCTCCGAAATCACCCCATGCGGGCATGGCATAGTGGTCGTGCTCTAGCCTTCCAAGCTAGCTACCCCGGTTCGATCCCGGGTGCCCGCTCCAGTGAACGAATTAAACACGTCATGGTATAGTGCTGTCTTGAAACGAGGCGTGACCTCGTCAGGTAGTCCTTATGTCATCAAGCAAAAAACTCATCAGGCAAAAATTTCGTGACGATGTCTTTGATCGTGATGGAAACAAGTGCAGAGTGTGTGGATGGAACCTTGTCACAAGTGAAGTTCACCTTGATGCACATCACATCACAGATAGAAACCTGATGCCAAACGGTGGATACGTCGAAGCGAACGGAATCAGCCTGTGCCCTCCCTGCCATGAGAAGGCAGAAGTCTTCCACTCAACGGGAGAAGCACTTCCTGGGTGGGCTCCAAGTGACCTGTACGGTAAGATTGGGTCATCCTATGAACAAGCGATGAAACAATCAGAAAAATTAAAATGATCTTTAGTAGACACACGTTGGCGTATTGCAAAGGTTGTAAATGCGACATGGTCATTTGTGCTGATTGTGACAACAACTGTTGTAATGGCATCACAGGTGAAGTGCATGGAAAACGTTGTGGATGTGAAGAAGCATACGAACACCAACGCATATATTGGGATGGCAAGAAAAGCATCAAATTCTTAAAAAACACAAAGAACGCAGATTGACACGCGCCAACGTGGATGGAACTTGGTAGACACGGCGGACTCAAAATCCGCTGCTCGCAAGGGCGTGGGGGTTCGAGTCCCCCCGTTGGCACAACATTGAAAAGAAGCACATGGATAGAGAACACTACAGACGACGAGATAAACGAGAGAATTACGATCTCGACGAACGAAAAGAACCGGAACAATTCGTGAAAACATATCCATCGATTTCATATGCAACTGAGTGCAAGATTCCCATCATTGCATTTGATAAGCTAGACGGAAGCAATATTCGTGCTGAATGGTCAAAGAAACATGGGTGGCACAAGTTTGGAACTCGACATCGCCTTGTCGATTCAACAGATCCGATCTTTGGAAGAGCGCCACAACTAGTGATCGACAAGTACGGCGAAGTCCTTGGAGAACGTCTACGAGCAGCAAAGTACGAAAAAGCAATGTGCTTTTTTGAGATGTGTGGGCAGAATTCATTTGCAGGAATGCATGACGTAAACGATGAACTGACGGTAACGTTGTTTGACGTTGCTCCTTATAAACATGGGATCCTACAACCTCAAAAATTTTTGGACCTTGTCAAAGGTCTCGACCATGCAAGGGTTCTTTACGTTGGAAAGTGCACTGAAGAATTTGTCAAAAGCGTTCGAGATGGTACGCTTGAAGGAATGACGTTTGAAGGTGTTGTCTGTAAAGCAGAGAACGACAAGAAGACAAAGATGCCCGTGATGTTCAAACAAAAGAACCATGCATGGATCGAAAAGCTTCGTACATATTGTGGAAACAATAACGACTTGTACAATGCATTGATATGACGTGGCGATTGTCATGTTTGACCGCCATAACGCTCCAGTCGAGCTGTCAGTTCTTATAAAGCCGACGGGTCGGTGCAACTCCGACATGGCGGACATGTAAGCCATCATTACGATGTGGTATTATGTTGTCATGGGACCCGATAGTGAACTTGGTAAGTTGATCATCAAACAGAGCAAACTGATAAACGCATTGGCTGGAATTGTTGCAGATCAATCAATGATCATTGATGAGCTGCTTCCGAAGTGTCAACATGGAGGTTGTACAGAACCTGGAACGATGAAGCTGAAGGACACCATGGTTGTGATGTGTGATAGACACACCTCAGAGGTTATCTTTAAAGCAAAGACGTTTGATCAGGTAAATGAGCAAGAAATTTTTTGGTCGCCCGTGCCTAACGCACAAAGCATTCGTAACATTAACGAATACGTAAGGATCATGAAAAGCATGATCGTCACCGAGGACGAAGTCCAGTGAAAAAAGTCAGCGTCGAGCTAAAGGAAGGATCTGCAAAGACAAGTTTTTATCTCTTTCCTTCTGTCGAGTCGTTGTACGAATGGTCTTCAACACCTGAAGGAAAGCCTCGAGACCCTATCGATGGATTGGATGTCATTGAATTGAGCTCAGGACAGTTTTTTGAAGCAGAATGGTTGGGTTGTGAATACGCATATGATGGACCTACGATCAAAAAATTTGACTACGTTCGTCTTGCAATGTCACATGAATCAAAAAACTCATCCGGTGCTGTTGTGACGATGCACTACGGCTGGGTAGAAGATTCGTGGATTCCCTTCTATGATGTTGAAACAAGCGACCTCGTGATAAAACGTTTGTCAGACGAAGATTGTCATCTCAATATGCCCAAACTGTTTCCTGAAGATCAAGACGTTGATGTTTCAGAGCTTGACGAAGACAAGTGATTCAACGTTTCTTTCGTTTCTTTTTACCATGCACAACATGGTGAACATGAATTTTTACATCAGAATGTTTTTCACGAAGTTCTTTGACAGCTGCAACGTTCTTATGTGAGTCGTCAAAGAATTCAAGTGTACTGATACTTGACTTGTTGATTCTGTTGCTGATCCATGTTGCTTTGACGTGTGGGTTTGCGCTATCAAGCGCAACGATTTCAACATCTGAATATCCGTGACTCTTCATGAATTGCTTTATCGGTTTAGAAATCGATCGCGCAGATAAAATCACTATTCCGTCTGATCCGTGATGCTTGTGAACGCTATTCAACAGTTTCATCATCGGTCTAATTGTGCGTGGATTGATCAGTTTTTGAAATTCGCTATAATCAAACGTATCGCCAGGTTTTTTGTCATAGACCGCAAACTTGCTGGGCGTAAGTGTCGTCGTTTTTCCTGACTTATCGGTTACATAAACCTTTGCGTCCGTCTTAACGAGCGTGTCGTCAAAATCAAATACACGCAAACACGTTCCATCGACTTTTTCTAATCGAAGTCGTCCCGTACATTCTCGCAGCAATTTCGCCGGCGATTTCATCTTCAATCTATATCATACAAAATTATAGCACAGTGTATCGTTGATGACGATTATGGTACGTTGTTAAAATGGAACCATTGATCAAGTCTTACTTGAAGAACCATACATTTCAACAACTAGAAGATGAACATGGTGTATGCGTTCGGTTTTCGAACGACGAATCAAAGTTTTCCGCAAACTATGATCAGATCATTGCAAAGAACGGTGATCAGCTGACGGAGCAATGTCGTGGAATGGTCATTCGACCTCTACAATTCGAAAAGAAATATTTTGGTGACGAGTGGAAAGACGCAATCGTTGGTGACGTTGAGATCCTTGCGTGGCCGATGAATCGGTTTTACAATCACGGCGATCCCGCTGCAGCACAAATCGATTGGGCAGATTCGTCTTTACGCGTTTATGAAAAGCTTGATGGCACGATGATCGTTCTTTACTGGGATCCGCTTTATCAAAAGTGGTGTTCTGCGACGAGATCAGTGCCAGATGCAGACCTTCCGATCTTTGCGGGTCACCTTGAAATCGGTGACGCAACGTTTTCTGATCTCTTCATGCGTGCGCTGGTGGAAACTCGTGGGGGTGTAACTTGGACTGTAGATGGTCCTGACAAGGTCGTACACCTGAACCAAGAATTGACGTATGTCTTTGAGCTTACGTCACCATACAACCGCGTCGTCGTCAAATACGACGCTCCTCGTGTGACGCTTCTTGCAGTTCGTCACACGAAAGATGGAAATGAGCTTCGTATCGAAGACGTAAGGATGCAACACGTTCAGCGCCCACGTGTGTGGGATTTGCGTGATCCTATTTCGCTTGCAGCGTTCATTGACAGCGCAAATCCAGCAGAACTCGAAGGCGCGGTCGTGTGCGATTCACAGTTTCGACGATTGAAGATCAAAAACAAAGCGTGGGTCATGTCTTCGCGAGCGAAAGACATGGTTACATCTTCTCCTCGTTCAGCATTGGAATGCGTGATCTTGGAAAAGCTCGATGATGTCATTCCTCTTGTTGAAAAAGACATCGGTGACAAGATGCTCGAAATGCAAGTGCAGTATTCACATTTTTGTGAAAAAATCGACAAGAACGTCACGAAGTTCAAACTTGAAGCTGTTCAAGCAACGAATCCACGTAAACGCTTTGCAGAACAGGTTATGCTTGAAAATGATTGGACTGCTCCGTATTTTCAACTATGGGAAAACCGCGCTCCAGGCGCTCGGGCACTGATTAAGTCAATGTTGGAATCAGGAAAGCTCTCTTCAACCTCTCTCGACACCATTATCGAAAAGATGAGGAGCTAATCCACACATGTGCACGAGAGCTTCTGTGTTCATTCTGTGGGCATGTTATAACCTTGAGAAGCGTGCTAACGACAACACAATACTTACACAAAGGAGCTGAACATGGCAATGATCACAATTGATCTCATGGGTGACAGTGATGATACCATTGTGATTCCCAAGGAAGAGACAGAAGAAGAGAAGGCTCGCATTGCTGAAATGCAACGCAATGCACTCATTGAGATCTTCAAGCGTGCTCCTCAACCACAACTTGTTCCTGTCGTGCCCGATTCACAAAAGTGATAGTTGTTATTCTACTTTCCACGACAAGACTGACATAATAGAATTTAATGCAGTCGGTTCAATGACAATACCAATTGAATCAGCTGTTAAAAAGTCTGCCCTTCCAACGCTATGAACAGGATAAAAGTTGATGCCATCAACACTGTAGGAACAAATTCTACTTAAACTAGTTTCTTCTATTCTAAACCAATTATGTTCTGATAAGATCATTGGTTGATCGATGTATGCGGCGCTGAACGTTGTAGCATTAGTGTATTTTGAAACTTGCATCCTACCTAAAAGTGTTGTTGTATTCAAATATCTGGTGAATGAAACCATTTTTCCGGAGCTTCCTTCGCGCCAGCATAATCCTGCAGTTGCTGTTCCTGTTGCACTTAAAGAGACCCATTGTTTGAACATCACTGTTAATTTGTATGGAACTGATGGAACTGATATCAGCGCGGCGCGCTGGTTTGTTCCGGCGCCGACTACGCCACTAAGGATTAGTGATCCTGAAAAATCAGTAAAAGAGGCGCCTCCTAGGTTAATAGTTCCAGAAAAAGACGCAGACAATGGGGGTGTTGTAAGCCTCCATGTTGGTCCATATGGAATCCACGTGGTTCCATCGTCACGGAAAAAAATTGATGGTGCATCAGTCGGAAGATAAATCCTTCCCTTTATGCTCGCAGGAGGCCTTGTTGCGTAAGTTCCCGTGAAGATAGATTGTTCATCTGGCAGTACGCTTGCAGTGTTTGAGTAATATCCGCCGCTCACAACGACATCACCGCCAAAAACGCTAACTTTTCTGTTTGTGCTCGATCCAGAAACAACACCACGTGAACCAGAAACATAAAAAAATACGTCAGTTCCAATTGCGTTTGCGTAGTTTGAGGAAGCATCAATGCTGATGCTTCCTGTTGTCTTCATCTTATTGCCACCATCAATCCAACCATTTGATGCGGCGACGCCATTCGAGGCAGCAGTGATCCGTCCAAATGAATCAACTGTTATGCTGGGGTTGTTGTAATTTCCGGGCGTTACGGCGGTTGTCGAAAGATCAAGTGAAACAGTGCTGTTTGCACCTGCATCGGTCATCGTTATGTTCGATCCAGAAACAGTTAGCACACGTTCATTTGTTAGAGTTACATTTGTTTTAAGTGTAACGTATACAGCGTCGGTGGGTGCTCCTGCACTTCCGCTACTTGCTGTTCCTACACCTGCAGCAAGTAAAAACCACTGACTGTTACTCCAGTAAAGAACCAACGATCCGAATGCAGTTGTTATGTTTTGTGTTGCAGTGCCGTCTATCGTCGCTGCTCCTGTGACGCCAGTTGATCCACCAACAGTTGTAACTGTGATGTTGTTGATGTTAGCAGTTCCAGATGCATCTTTGATAACGCAAATCTGACCGTCTCGTGGATTTGCTGGAACGTATACTGTGACAACGGTTCCAATTGCTGACGTTGGAGAAGAAACATTTACAATCGTTACATGGTTATCAACGTATACTGCCGCACTAGGACTTGCTACGTTGTAGCTTTTTGTAGAAAGCGATGAACGTCCTGTAACATGTAGTTCGGCAGGATTTGCAATCGTTCCGATCTGTGTGTCGGTTGGGATTGCCATTCTGCTGATTTTTCCTGTGTTTTTGTCTTGAACAAAAACAAAAAAAGATCTACTTGCGTCTGAATTCGTGACAGTCATGTTACAATGTTACGTTTCCGAATTGTCCAGCTAACACGTTAAGCACACCGGCATTTAGGATGCTTGTGTCAATTGGTGATCTGTTTACAGCAAGTCCATCAAAATAAGGTTTTGAAGACGTAGCTTCCATGCTTAGATTGAACGACCACGTGTTTTCTGGCTTTGTTTGATTTCCAAACTTATCGATGAATTTTACACTTACAACACCCACTGTTGCGCCTTGCTGTGTGTTGGTCGTTGGCAACGCCGGATCGTTTTGAATGAACAACTTTGTATACAAACGTTGTTCGAGCATGTCCCTAAATTGACCGTAACGATTTATCCTAAAGCTAGCCATTGTGTAAGAAGGAAGACCACTCCAAACTCCGTATTTCCATCCTCTGATTATTGGTGAAGCAACATAGTTGCTTCCATATCCATATCCATACGTAAAAAAACTGTATTCATCATGACGAACCCAACGTGAATCTGCAAAATGATTTGTTCCGAATCTGAGCCCGGCGTAATTTGTGTTGTCGCTTGCGCCTCCGTAAACGATGTTGTTTAAATCACCGAATCCATAGAGTGCTTTTACGATGTCTGAAACGCCGGCTGATCCGGTGAATTGATGTGGTGTTCCAAACCCAAGACTGATCTGATTAAATTGGTTTGTGATCACATCTACCAACCAATGCGAATGGATCATTTGAGGAGTTGTGTCCGCGACTGTTACGCGTGGGACGCTTGGCACTTGTGTTCCCACGGGTCCAAAGATGACGCCAGTACAAAGAATTGGTGTCGCCAACGCGGTGACAGTTGGGTTTGGAGAAATTGGTGATCCTCCTTTTTCTACGTAAGTTGCAAGGAACGATTTTTCAATCTGCGTTTGTCTTGCAGCACTACTGTACCTGGGTTCAAATGGATATGCCCAAGTCCAATTCAAGTTAACGAGTGGAGTAAATCCTGAGTACACTTGATTTGCGCAATAGTCAAACCAGATATAACCCATTGTCACATCGACAGCAGTAGGATCGACAAAATTGAGGTCTGTATTGTTTAGTGGCGTAATCGATTGATCACGTAAGAATATTCCACACCCATCAGCTGCAAAACATTGAGCTATCGATGGCATCATCGAATCCCATATGCGTTCCGTGGTGCTAACGGCATTTCTCACGGAGTGAGATCCAGCTAACTCATAATATGGTTGAAGCTGACGAGACAATGAATACGATGAATCGTAAGGCCCACGACCAGGTGACCACGGTGCTGAACGTGGAGCTGACTTGCTAAACGCAAAACCACGACCCAAACTTCCTGTAGAACCATTCCATGTAGAAACATTTGCCATTCCTCCCATGACAACGTCATCGACGTAAGATCCTGAGTAGGCATCACGATAATCTCCGTCAAACTGATCAGCTATAATGGGTGATTCACCGATAAAAAGCTCGTGAACTGCATTTGAACCTAATGATTGATTGATGGGACGATGTTGTTCAACATTCTGGCTGAGAACGCTGCCGTAAAACGTAACATTTATCGTCCCAGTGATGAGCTGCACATCATCTGAAATGCTTCCAGACGTTAGCGTTGGAGAAGTTTGATATGCGGATGCTGCCGTTGAACCTGATAGAGCCCATACGCATGGTCTAGACTTTGACACAGCTAACACTAGTTTGTCGCCCGGTTTGACAAGGTAGGGAGAAGGGCGATAGTCCATGACAGGAATTGCGGCGATCATTCGCATGAACTTATTACTGTTGTTTTGAATGATCGTCAAAACTTCTTCTAGTTGCGTTGGAAGGCCGCTACCTGTGCCGGTTGTGTTTGGATTTGAACCCGTAAAATAAAATGGATTTCTGACAGAAACACCGTCAGCTAAGCTAGGAAATGACGGAAATTCTTTTCCATAAACTGAACGTATAGACGTGTTGAACCCTGTTGCTCCTCGACCAATAGGATTGACGCTAACAATGGCGCACGTCTTACTGATCGTGCTACCCCCAGACACATCAAGTGCAGCACTGTCAAGAGTGATTGTTGGTGACGCAAACAAGTTTCTGAATGTTTGTGTGTGATTTTGTGCATTGGTTGAAAATGCATCGACAAACCATCGAGTGATCACGCCGTTCGAAACTCCCGCCTCGAGTTGCATCTTCACAGAGCCCGTAAACACATACCCAACTGATGTTGAAACAGCGTTTACAACAGCGCTAGACATCCCACCATAAGACCTGTATCCTTCAGGCCTGACGATGTAACTGCCAGAATCAAATGGCGGATTAGCAGATGCTCTGACTGCTGCATAGTCATCAAATTGGTGAGTGATTGTTCCTGTCAAAATCAAATCAAGTCGTGTGCCAGATCCTGCCTTGATTTGATTGAATAGAGAAACAGTGATTGCAGGTCCAGCGAAATCAAATGATCCTGCGGTCGCACCCGTGATGTTGTCAAGAGGTAGGAAAGAAGTCGTTCTGTTTTTAAACCATCCGTCGCCCATCGAAAAAGGCAATTCAATGACCATCTTCTCTATCAAAAAAGGTTCTGTGATAGGAAGCGATATCGTTTCTTCCTGAGTCGCAGAGTAGTTCTGACTTAGTGACACGCTGTTTGCATACGCTCCCATGAGCGCATTGATCATATTTGTGCTTCCGAAACCTGTACCAATGTTTGCATCTGTCGCGACAAATTGGCTTATGTTTGACAACGAGCCAGAAGACACACGATTTCCAATGAATCCAAATCCTCGAGCTTCTTCATCTTCGATGATGCGACCATAGTGAATTGTATTTTGAAGTTGAGCAACGTCGCCCTTTGATAAGCCACTGTCATTTGTAGATGAACCACTGCTAATGATGTATGATGAATTTGCCGGAACGGCCCAAGACCTGCTTTTAGGTCTGTAGTACATGATGACAGATGATGTTGCCAACATCGTGACAGTACGCTCGACAGGGAGCGTCATACGAAGCATCGTTTTTGATTGTAAGCGCTGATCTAACTGATTACTAAACAATTTCAGCGAAGAACCGGTTGCAAAAAAATCATTTAAACCGTTAACAATTTGCTCTGGTTGGTTGTGCTCCACAAATGGCTTTATGTACGTTTTCGGGCGCTCAAACATGAAAGGATCGGCGGCTGATTTATTGATGCTAGCCGTGATCTCAAAATCGCCAGTAAATAAGTTCTGTCTTTCGGTAGCGCTGGGACTTGTTCCACCAAACAATCTTGGTAAAGTTGTCGGATAATTGACGACAACGCCTGATGCAAACGTAGTTGTTTCCCTGTCATCAAATTCGATTGCATCTGAACCCCTACGGCCCATGAGAGGCATTGAGACGCGTGAATCTAGTTCCCCAATAGCTAGCCGCGGGAGCACCTCTCGCCTCAACTGGGGAGCACGAAATGATATTGTCGATGGCTTGCCAACGTTGCTAGGCCAGTTGTTGAACGGCGTGAGGTTAACGGCAAAGCTATTTGGTATGCTAGACTTAAGCGTACCAGCACGATTTGAAGTGTCAGAGAACGCAGACGAACTAACATACCCTCCGTACTTGTAGATCTTTCTAAACGAGTCTTTGTAACCCAACCCTTCAGAGAAATCACGAAATTTGATCGGACTAGAACCATTGGGCATGAAGATGCCAATCGTGGCTCCGTCAAGTGTGCCATTGTTTGATAACGTTAGATTGTCACGAGTGTCATACCTAAACTCAATGTCACCGCTTTCGTAAAGAACAACGTCAAAACGAAGTGTTGTGTTCGTTCGTGTGTTGTTTGTTACTGAGTTCCACCTGACCACCAGTCTTCGTCCCTTAGGAGAACTTGAGTTGTGATAACTGACACCATATCGTGTTTGATTGAATTCAATGACAGGCGGTTCAAAACCACTTCTTACACGAGCGAGCTTTGTTGCACTGTACAATGCAGAAGATCCAAGTTGACTTAGATCTGTTGCCATGTTTCTTAGGTTGTCGAACCAGGGACACAATAATGCAGCATTCGTCGTAAAAACAGCATTTATCAACGTAGGATCATTCATAGATCCGGGTGCCGGAGAACCAGCCGCCGCCATGACTTCTTGCGATGTGAATGTTCCAGTAGAAGGATCGACGAGTGCCATCCAACCGTTTGTGCATGCAACAAAGCTTTTGTACGTTCGGCCGTCGAACAAAAAATCAAAACCAATAGGAATTGGAACGCTGTAACCTTCGTCAGACCAACCAGTTCCGGGGCTGCTGCCAGAAGCGGCGGGAGCACATGGCTTAAATGCCGTTGTCGCAACCTTCACGAGACCAGCTTCAGCACCCCCAAGTGCACGTGTAAGCGTGTAATTCTCAAACGTTCTTGCCGGCGGTGTGCGTTTAGATTTTGGTGTAGCTGGCATGTCAGTGTGTCCTTCCTCCGAAGGTAATAGAATCTGTTCCTACTCCTGAAACGCCATCAAATGTCCATCCAGACGTTGCTGAACGCTTGTTAAATGGAATGTAATTGTCAGTCGATCCTGTCATGAGGCTTTGTGCTTGTAGCATATCACTGCCGATCGATGCAGAATGTACAACATTTTCAATGTACCGCTTATCGACAAATGGATCTTGAGGCAAAGCATTATTGATGAAAAAACCCGTCGTTGATAATGTTCCGAACAGTTCGATCATGTCAAGAAACGGTTTAGACTGTCGCATGCTAAAATAATCAACGGTCACAACTTGATCTGATGAAAGCAAGCTGTCAACGTTTCCAGCCATCAATTCGCCGCGAGTGCCATGAGATTCAAATGGTACATCTGTGCTAAAAAATGATGCAACAGATCGTATGGTGAGAGGCTCGATCACACCGTCAAAATTGATGTTGTTGATTTGCGTCGCGTCTGATGTGATTATTGGAAAAGTAAGAATGCTAGACAAAAGCGGTGACGAAGTCGCTTGTGCAGTAAGAAACATGACAGGATCAAAATAATCCTTGTCTGCGTATCGTGGATCTATATCCCACACGTTGTCTTCACCAAAACGGTTTTTTCTTAATACGTGTGCAGGTTCTCCCGCGCTGATCTTTACAGTGCCGGCATCAAAATACTTTTGATGTGTGATCTCAACTCCTTGTCTATACGCATCGATCGCCGATGTGTCAATGCTAGACGTATAGATTGACGTCGTCTTTGTCAACGGCAAATTTGGACCTTCGTCAAAGAAATCTTGTTCTTTGATGCTCTGATCTCTGTAAAAAGGTAGTTGAATTGTCATTTGTTTTGTCAGTACTTCTTGGCACTTCCTTCAATCAATTGTAGATAAAGCGCGTCATCAAGTCTCACCCTGTCTGTTTCACCAACATAGACTTCGTCTGAGTGATATTCGATCTTATGCCTCTCTAACATATGTGATTCAATAACAAAGTTTGTTCCCCTAAAGTTCGTTTTTCTTGGAAGAAGTTGTTCTATGAAACTTCCAATTGAAGTGTCAAACCATCGGAAAAATTCAAAGAACGCTTTAAAGTTAAGCTTTGTTTTGATGCGATTGAAGTAATTTGCTCGTAACCTTGCTAGATCTGGGTAGTCTGGTGAGTACATCAACTCGGGTGATCCCAACGCATTGTCGAGCGAGTCAAGCGTTGAGAACATTGTCGTGATGTCACGATTCAATGCGTCAATCAAAGAAAATTCAACTACAAACCTAACATCATCTGTTGGCTGTTCGCTTCTGACGATGTCGTAAACTGGTGCTGTCGCTGCCCATGGCGTTGCATCGATGAGTGCTTGATTTTGAAAGCTTCTTGCCCTGATTTTTTCGTTTGTTGAAGCCTCGTCAAAATACGGAGAAATATAACTGTAATCAAAGATCTCTGCTTTCACGTTGTCTATGTCATATGGAAATTTGCTTCCCGTCAGATGCATATTGTTTTCACTAAAGTCAATGAAAGTGATTGCACCCAAGGTTCCCAAACTTGCTGACGCATTTGCTCTACGTGTTTCCTGTCTTGCCATCGAGTCCATGCGTAGGCGCCCCCACGATCCAGACGCGGTGCGTTCATAGTTCCAGCTTGTTAATGGTGTTTCTACACCAGTAGATTTGTAGTTTCGTACGTGCTCTTTCCATTCATCTTCAGTTAGGGCTTTTGACCAAAATCTGAAGTTTGACATCTTTCCTGTAAAATCAGTGACCCTTGCTTCTGCATTTATTGTATTGCTGTTCAAGTACCCACCAGTGCTTGGCACTGATTGATTGTTGTTTGATCCAATTGCAAAAAATGAAGCAGTTGAAGAGAGATTTGGCGTTCGGAAAACGTTTGTTCCCGATGGTGCCTCTTCAAAAAATGCGCTAGCAGAAACAAATGATGTAATCTCTCCGTTATTTTGTGTTGCAAGACGAAGAAAATATGATGATGAAACTCTTGATCCGAACTCATCATTACGTAACACACCGAATGAAACATTCCACCTATCTCCATCAAAAATTCCATACGGAATTGATGCGCTAAGTGTCAGTTGCAACGTTGGATCGTTTACACGATCGCTTGGATGAAAGTAAAGAACCAATCGAGGATCGACTGATGATGAAATTGCGAGCAAGTTTGCAACCAGTCCAACGTTTGTTAGTGGATCGAGTTGTGATGGAGAAAAGCTGCCAGTTATTGTTCCACTGGCTACGCAAAGCCTGACGAGACTTTGCGTCAAGTTTGTAAGTGTAGTGCTGATAGGTGGGAGGTATTTGACGATGCCTTCCCATGTCCACGAACCAGACGTGAGCAGACCATTGCCTGCTCGAGAAACTGTTGATGCAAGAGGATAACCCGGCTCGACACGAGATGCCGTAAGAAAAGGAGAAACTGCGTATGAAGATGTTACAAACTGCACCATTGTTCCAACTGAACGTTTTGTTTCTCTAGAAAATGAAAGTTGTCGTTCAGTTGGTCCACCATATTCACGAAGTCTAATGCTGTTGTCTGGATCGATTCCTATTGCACGAAGAAACGCTTTGATGCTATGCTGTGTGCCTTTTGACTTGATGACATTGGGCAAATTGATGAGTACGCGCCTCATTAGTTCACTTTGAACATCTCGTAAAGACACATTGCTGTTGCTGATTTGCAAAGCAATATTTTCAGCTCTAACAAACTGTTCAAGGTTGCTATCATTGAATAACGGTGGAAGGTGAAATCCGTATTGGTTGATCAGATCTACCAAAAAGTTGTTTGGAACAGTATTTGTCGTGTCGTAATCTACGTGACGTAATGTACTAAATGCATCTACAAATAACTTCATCTCATCAAAAAATCGTGCCCAAACATAAAGCAGTGACAACATCAGTTGAACGTTGCCAAGCTGTCCTGTTCCAGGGATGCTTGTTCCTGTGTATGCTTGTCCCCCAAGTCCCTCTGGTTCTACAAATCCTTCTTGGAAAGCGCCTTCGAGGAGATAGTGTTGAGGAATTAATCGTGTTATGAGGTTGGGATTTGCTTGATCATACGTTGAAGCGCTAGCTAACAATTCTGTGTTAAATGCGATGATGCTTGGATCTGTTGGAAACAAGATTGGACATGTTTCATCCTTCTCATACAACATTTTGCTAGCAGGATCCGTAGATGCAGTTAGCCTCAAAGATGAACTGAAGTTAATGATGAGAGAGTGCAGTGAATTACCTGAGCTGTCTATGACAATTGCGTTCAATGGGTCTGACGAAGATGCGCCCAATTGTGTTGGCGGTTCATTGAACCTGTAATACAGAACAAGATCATCCGTTGCAAACAGTGACTTTTGAGCATACAGTTGTTGTTGTTGAACAGTTCGTGCTGAATGAAAAACCCTAAGTTCATCAATCACGCCGCTAAGCATTTGTACTGGTGTGATGACACCTGTAGGTAAAGTTAGCGCTGTTCCACTTCCAATGAGAAACGCTGCCGCGTTGATGTCCATGTCATTGATATCAACTTTTGTCTGTGACAATGCAACAGACCTGTTGTCATTGAAAAATTCAAGATAATGCGTTCCATTGTCGCGATTTAACGTGACACATACGTGATTGAAACGTCCCTTTTGTAATAGTGTAGAAACTGACATGCCAACTGAGCCAGAAACAATAGAAAATGTTCCAGTGACAGCGCTTTCAGTTGCACGTGATCCTGATAACCAGAATGAAAATCCTTGTGTGCTTCCAGACATCTTTTGACACACGGTTTGTACACCTTGTGTTGTAGATCCGGACGGCACCATCAATTGCATTTCAATGCTTAGAGAAGTATCGATCGGATTAAGAACAGATGCTCCTGTCGCATTTCTTGAAATTGAAGGAAACAAACCACCTGCCGCGTCTTTTACGACGATGTATGATCCAGTCAGAGGTGACACATCACCTGGTGCGCTGCCTTGAAATAACAGCTCTCCATGAAATTTTGGAAATTGGTCAAAAACCCACTTGTCAAAACCAGAAAGCTTTTCAAAAAACGTTTCAACTTCTAGCCTGGTTCCATCGAAAGGAAAACCATTGATGATCTGATCGAACGCAATGTTAACTTTCGCCTCAGCTGACATGAAGAACGTGTGATTTTGAAATTCTGACCAATCAACATGAAGCTGCTGGCTTGATTTTAGCGGTGAGCTTGCTGCATCGTACATGAACGATGACGTGCTTTGAATGTTTGTGTCAGATATCTGACTGAAAGAAAGCGTGATCGGGCGGCTGCCTGACAGTGCGGCGATGATGAATGATGGAATGTATGGAGATGTCTGCACTGTCATTGTGCTTGTGTCCTACGTGCGTATTGAGATTTAACTGGTGTCACTGACCCTGAACGTTGTGCTAGCTGACTTGTATACGTGTCTAATTCCTGAAGTTATGACAAGAATGTCAATAACATATGAACGATCTGAAACGAAATTCGCCATGTCAAGCTTGAAAAACATTCCCGAAGCATCACTAGAACATCGAGTTGAATTGTATGAGGTGTCAAAAGGTATCACAACATCGTGAGAAACAGCATCTCTTGCTTGAAAATGAACGTCTCTAAACACGCTTCCGGGTAATTCAACAGGCGTCTTTACGACAGAAATCAATGGTGACGTATAATCAAAGATGTTAACACGTATCGTTGGTACTTCTGTCGTGAAGTGTGAATCACGCAGTCCAAACACACTCACGTTGAGATTTTTTGGTGCAAGTTGAGATGCACCACGCTGCGGGCCAAACAACTTGATTGCACTTCCAGTTGTGAATGCAACAGTTCCATCAAGTGATCCCCAAACTGGGACGACTTTTATGTATGACCCAGACAGTGCAAATAAAGAAGCCAACGCTGCGTTCGTAGATTGCAAATTGACAGATGCAGAATAAACGCCAATGACTGGATTTGTTCCAAGCGTGTGTTGTGAACCAGTGAACACAAAATCTGTTGCACCACTTACACCATACGCTTGAAGCTTCAATAAAAGACTGTTGCTTCCTGTTATAGGCGTAAGTGCTGAACCACTTGTCAAGTTTGCAGGAGCTTGCCTAACGTAGTTGTAAAGAAAAAGATAGCTTGGAGAATCTAGGTACAAAGCCTGACTATCGTCTTGTATTGAATCATCAAACTTGACGATCAATTGTGGGTGGAGCGCCGGATCGAATGCCGTGTGGCTAACAAAACGTTTGACAAAGTATGAATGTGTATCTGTTTCAAGCGATGCAGACAACGTGATCCTGAATCCTGCATCTGGGATGATGTTTGCTAATGTTGCCGAAACAATCGTTGTGACATCTACAGACAAATCTTCATCGCCCGTCCTGAACAATTGTTTGATTTCAAGGCTTGTTCCAAATCGAATTGCCGCTGAAGCAGTGATGTAATCAACCCTTGCGCCTGGTAATCCTCCAGATGCGCAGCCAGTTGCAAACCATGCACCCGTAACAGACGCTGTCAACCAGTTTGCAATGTCCCTGTCGCCATACGTGACAACATCACGACCAAGACCTTCGTCGAATGATGCAGACAATGGAAAGACTGACACTGTGAAATTTGCCGGCGTTGGTTGCCCGCCATAAACATCGAACAGTTTAAGCGTGCAATTGAAGCTGCCATTGCTATGATCTATCAAACCTGCGCCTAATGCATCACGAAGAGGTTGTAAGTCAAAATGAACTAGCAGCCTCGTTAACTCTGTATTTGGCGTAGTAACGCTTCCAGACGTTGTAGAAGAAAATCCATACAGTTTGTACAGGTCTAGCGTGCCGGCTGAGCCAACGTTTGATGCTGAAACATACGCGCCGTTAATCACTCGATTTGTGATGTACGTGTCTTTGTCAGCATGAAGAATTTTCAGCATTAGACTGAGGCCCTTCCAATATAAACAAGTGCACGATCGAGCCATTTGATTCCCTTATTTTCAAGATGACCCAGTGAGACATTGCAATTATCACATAACAACCCTCTAACACGCCCAGTTGTGTGATCATGATCTACCGAAATTGCAGTTTTCTTTCTTTTACGTGGAATAATCAAGTCAAAGTCTTTTTCACATAACGCACAACGATTGTGTTGTTCATTAAGCATTTTTTCGACGTGTTCATGTGTCACTCCAAAATGCATCACTCTACCCAATGACGTTTCATCAGGAGCGCATATTGAACAATAGTTGTGGTTATAACGTTTGGCTTGAAATTGTTGACGACAACTGCGACATGATTTATCGTATGATAAGTGTTGTACAATCACTTTCATATTTTGAGAGTGCGTTCTAACAACGTGAGCATTAGTGAGAACTTGTGTGATGAGTTGACTGTTGATGCACTGTGTTTTTGGCAGCGTTTCACGAATAGTTTTTGCGATCCGCATCACAGACATACCTTCATTTACGTACATATGTACGATTTGTGATGCATACAGATTAGCATCTATGGGTTTAGGTCGAGGTGTTAAACGAGGTTTCATAATATGATCTTATACTGATGCGCGGCCTATTATGTCGAATTGTGGGAAACGACATTCAAAGATGCCTCCCGTGGGAGGGAATACAATTCCCATGTTTGTGTTTGCATCAAGGTCAAATGTTACGTCGCTATATGTACGTTGTCCTGCAGTTCCAGTGATGTTACCAAACTTCCAACTATTGACAGTGATCACGCCAGGTGTGTTACGAATGACAGTTAGTATGTTATCTACGATGATCGGTTGATCAATGTGAAAGTTCTTGATGTCAAAAGTGTTCTGAAGCTTAGCTAGTACGTTTTGTAGAACGATGCTTCTGTTCAATGATGGATCGATCAACACGTCAAATGAAAATGAGATATTGACGATTCTTGCATCAAGAATATCAATTGCATCTGATATCATCCTGTATGGATTGAGATATTTGATGAGGTTTTGTTTAAGAGTATCAGGAGACGTGATCAGTTGATTTTCTGGAGTTCGAGAGACGATATAGAGCCGTGAAGCCAACGGATTGTTTGGATTTGACCTGACTGACGCTCTGAACACCCTTCCAAAATTTGACGGGATCGTGTAAACACGTGCCAACAAATCGGGTCTTGTCACGATCCTTTCTTGTGAGTTACGCATCGAAGGGATCAATGCCTTTAGATCGTCTGCCGACGGTGCATCTTCTCCTCCTGATGCTCTCATCAAGTTTGATACCTCAATGCTATTTTTTACTTGTGAAGCTATGTTGGCTGATGGATTGTTAGGAAAGAACGCAACGAGCGATTTGACAGTACGAATATTATCGTTCGGAACGTTGTGACTTAGTCCTCCACCATAACGATATGTCACTGAAAGCGTTGTGTTCGTCGCGGAGACGCCGAGCGTTTTTGTAGTTAGCAACTTTGCAGGATCAACAGGGATGCGATCAAATGTTTTTGTATATGGGAACGAGATCGCAAAGTCAGAAGGATCTGGAATGACATCATCTTCTAACGTGTCTGCGCTACCGCCGCCCATCGTGAGTGTTGTCTTACGAGTTGTTAGGTCTGCATCAGTCGTGAAACGAAACGGTGCTGGGATGATCTTGAGGGCATCAGGCACCAAATCGTTGTCCTTGGCCGTGTTTATGACGTTCCGATATACGACATCATTAGTCAAGTCATTAACTTGATAATAGATGTTTCCCAACCCATCGTTTACTTGAACGATTTCAGATACGTCAGCATTTGTTAACGTAAGCTTATTGAATGGAACAAATGCTGCAGGTAAAGAAATGTTTTCAGTGACGACTTTTCCAGAGATGCATATCCCTGCTAGGGCCATGATAAACGATGTAGGAGTGCCATCAGCGAGCTTTTGACCCACGCGGATGTCAGCTAGATACGTACCATCACTTTTCTTTGAAGTGAAATCGATGTCTTCTAGCAGTATGAATTCGACACCACTGTCTGAAGAGAATATTGTGTTTGCTCTGATTATTGGCAATGCGGTGATGTCCGGGCCGGTGATGTTCCGCACGATTGTCGCTGGTACTTGTACGTAAGCCGTTACTGGTACGACAGCTGGTGATGCTCCCGTGATGGGAACACCAGCTGTCTTAAGTGCATTCTGAATGTTCGTGTCTTCTACTGCAGTGCTTGGGTCAAGCTCACCAAACTGGTGATCGAGGTAAAAAGACAGCGAATCTCCTGCCATCGAAGCCAAATCAAGGAACATTCCTCCCAAGCTTGCTTCTGAAAAATCTCGTATCTTGTCAGGATAATAGAGCCTGACGTACTCGAGAAGCTGGCTACGAAGACTATCGAAGTCTTTTCCTAGGTATTTTCGCTGTCTGACAGCTTTTAGATCATCACGGTTGAGCGCCATGGCTATCCTTTAACTATGTCACAGCGCATATAGGGTGACCTGTAGAGCGCGCTTCGATACGTTCAATGCAGGAATACTATAAGTCACTGTGATGTCAATGATCGCAGTGTTCTTGTTTCCATTTCTATTTGTTTGAGACAAGAAGTCCTCGAGTGTCACATAAGGCATCCATTTACTCACAGTTGCACTTATTCGTTGCACTGCTTGTGCATCAAAGTCATCTTGCGTGGTGAACTCTGACGTCAATTCACGTAAATTTGCTCCAAAATCATACAAAACAAGTCGCTCGCCCCAATTTGTCAATAACAAATTCCGAAGGTTATCATGAACCTGTTCAGAAAGAGAATACGTCATCGCAAAGACGCTTTCTGCAGTTCCAAGCCTTAATGGGGTCATGATGCCCACAGGTGTTGGCGAGGACACAAGTTGATTTGAAACTTGTTTGTCAGCTGTTACACCTACGCTTCTAAAACTGATTGAACCCATGTGTCCTCTAACTATGCGATCAAGAAGCAGTCACAATCTTGGTTTGTATAGAAGAAATCATTGCTGTAATTGATGGAAGCGTGGCTGCTAAAGCAGCTGATTGAGGAGTCAGTGTTTGAATGTTTAAGCCAGTACTGAACGTTTGCAGCGCGGCGATCAATTGTGTGAGTAGCGTTTGAAGTTCTGGGAACCTGACAATGGCAACAGCAGAAGAGTTTCCCAATGCAACAGAACTTGCAAATTCCTGGATTGTTGAAGAATCCATTTTGTACGAGCTTGCTCCAACTTTTACTGTGACATCAGATGATTGAACTTTAAATGAAACGCTGTCGGTTTCAATTTGAAATTTTTGAGTAGCAGCTGGTTGTACGTACACGTCGCCGTCGTCTTTGACGATAACAGTTGCCCATTTTGATGTTGCACTATTGTCTTTGGGTAAACCGTTGTTGTCTGTCGTTCCGTTACTGGTGACAAGCAGTTGAACATCTCCTCGTGCTATCAATCTGATTTTGTCAGATTTTATTGCAACTGCGCTCTCGCCAGAGTCGTTGCTTTTGACAGAACCACCTTTCAATCCCGAGTTGTAACTTGAGATTCCAAAATTTTTATCAACGTGTGTTTTTTGTGACAACAACACTCTTGAACGATCCATTAGCATGTCAGGATCGCCTTCAGCTGCTACGATGTTTTTAGAGAGCTTGTCAAGTTCAGTAAATCCCAGGCTGTTTTTGACAACCTTACCTGAAGTTTTTGCTGTTTGACCTCTTCCTGTCACGATGTCAATTGATCCCGCTCCGTCTGTTCCAATTGGGACATCGTCGTCTGGTAACGCATCGACTGTCTTTCCTTGTGTGGTGTCAGGCTTAAATTTTGCAACTGAACCCGTACGATCTCGACCTAACGAAATCATCGTGTTGTTTGTTCCTTCTAGCACGAGTTCGCCAGGGCGTTTTCTGTACCTTGGAACTGCTTCAACGTGTGTTAGCCTTCCTCCATCGGTATCAGTAATCAGTTTTTCGTATGCTTTTTCATCAGTTCCGGAAATCGTAGCAGTTTCCGCTAGCGTGTATCGTTCTCCAGTTTGTGCATCTACGTCGGCATTTCCATTTCTAAAATCGGGCGTTGATGGGCCCTTACCGTCAAACATGCTCTTTGTGCCAGGATTCAAAGAAGGATCACGCTCGCGTGGCGCATGCGTGTGGTTCACATCTTCAACGTAGCCAGAACTCACGATGCGGCACATCCAATACCCCAGATCTGTCTGTTTGCTTCCAACGCTTTCAAACATCACCCATACGTGCTCGCCCGGCTGACATGGCATCGACAATGCTGGCGGGAAAAATGGGAACAAGAACATCGGAGGTTCCGCTGTTGAACGCCCGTCCATAATACGTTGAGCGATTATCGTGTTGCGTGGCAGGTGTTTTGCCAAGTGGCTATTTGAGACACCAAGCGTGTGTTCCCAATAAGATGCTTTGTTGTCATCAACAAGCGTTGGATCAAACACTGTTTCGAGCACAACATAACGATAAAATGACGGCATGTCTGCACGAGTGCCATGCCCGTATGTCGCGCGCGCTTCAAGCGCTCGTTCATGTGTGCCCTCCGCGGCGAACTTGTCAAACTTGTCGTATTCTGTAATTGCCATCTCGTTACAAATACCGATGACGTATGCTTCAATGACCTCTCTTGTTGATCGCGCTAAACATAGCCTCTGGATCTATGCCGCCCTCCTTTGAGCCAGAACGATCGACTAATTCAGCAAGTTTGATTAGTTGATCATTTGCCTTAGACATTCGCTCTAAAAAGGTTGCGATAGTCTTTCCGTGCACAGCATGTTCAGTTGTCTTGTCTTGGGCTATTTTGACAAGCTTTGCAAACATCAGGTATGAGTTTTGCCGGTCTGATACAGCATTTTCGTAGATCTCTCTCCACAGACGTTTTCGTTTGTCATTCACATTGTCAATGTCTTCAAGCAGTTCGCTGAAGTCTTTGACCCTTTGTTCAACAGAACGTTCAGTCAGTTCAATGATTTCGTCTTTGTTTTCTTCGCTCATGATCAAAATATGCGAAACTTAGGATCAATCTTCAGTCTTCTGTATTGTTTTTTGATGTTTTGTAACGTTGTCGTAAGCTGCTTGGGCGTAAGCCCGCTTAGTTCACGCATATAAACAAGAACAGCAGACTTATTCAGCATATCGACGTCATTGATATTCTCGAAGATGGTGATGATCGAATTGATACAGATTAGTTCATTCTCGCTTTTTGCTTTGTTTCTAATCTCGTACAGTAATTTTACGATGTTCTTTGCGGTGTTGTCATTTTCAAACATCACATCTTGCGAAGGCACAATGCAATGATCTTCGATGATACGATGCTCATTTGCGCTCATTGAATCAGGATCGTCCAAACTGATGCTTCGCTTCATTCGTTGAGCTTTTTGTTTTGTACGAATGATAAGCCAGTTCTTTGCAACGACATTGAAATAAGAAAAAGCGTTCGTGCCACGATTTCCATCAAATTTTCCGATTGTTTCAAATAGAAAATTGACGCAATCGTTTTTCAAATCATCGTATGTGTCATGAAGGCTAGTGAACTTGTGAATGTTGATCAAATTTTCAACCAACTTTTCAAACGCAGGAAGAATTTCCTTGACATACAATTTGTCACGATCTTTCTTTTCTGGCGTTGTTTGAAACGCGACGATGGCAGCTTGTGTATTTGCATTGAAATACATTCGCGCAGACTTCGCGGCTTTTTTCTTCTCTTCTTTTGCAAGTTGTTCTGGCGTTAGTTCGATAACAACTTCAACAGGTGGTTGATTTCCATCAGTAAGCACGACAGCTTCCGTCGGTTGTTCTGTTATTTGAACGTTATCAGCGCTTACAATGATGACATTGTCAACGACAAGCTTTTGTTTCTTTGTTTTTTGAGAACTTACCGCTGAAACTTTTTCTTTCGCGGAGCTCGTAACAAGCTTTGTCTGTATTTTTGTTTGTTTGACGTTGAGTTTTTGTTCAACGTCTTTGTTAGCCTTAGGTTTAGCCTTGGCTTTGATCTGTTTCATCTAACGCTTCTTCCTGGTCGAATTCTCCCATCTTATTCATCACCATGACGACAGCGTGTTTGGCTGTTAAGATGTCAGACATTAGTTTTTTGACAAACGGTTCGTCTGATAGTACGGGTGTCTTTGATGCATGTTCGATGCTTACGTAGCAACGTTCCAACAATACAAGTGATTCATCAACTTGATCGTTTATGTCTTCCATTTTATCATTTAACACCATACCACGTTTAGCGAGCACATAAATAAGCACAGATTGAGCAAGAATGATTATGACCAAAAGTACGTAAATCATAGTATACCTTTTAGTGCCTCATCATATGCATTACAGATTGCATCAAATGAATGTGAAGTGATCAATTTCTTTGAAAGATCTGCAGCCCATTCGCGCGGGGTCGTTGGACTGTCTTTAAACTTAGCCACGCGTTTTTTGAAATCTTCTTCAGACGGCTCTGCCCACCGCGAGCCCTTCATGAAAATCTTGTCATCAATACGTGAATCATGAACTGGTTGCAGTTGATAGAACACGCTTATGAATTTTCCTTGATTCATAAAATCAAGGTGACCGGACCAATTTGTCGCGATCACGGGAAGCCCTGAAGCTGCTGCTTCTAACGTTGGCAATCCAAATCCCTCTCCTCTTGTAAGAGAAACAAGAGCTTTTACTTTGGGATGCCTATAAATTGCAGCAACTTCTTTTTCTGACATGTCGCCATGCAGAAGATAAAACTTTGGGCCCTTACCTCTTTTGGTTTCATTGATCACTTGTGACAAAACATTCCTCGTTAACGTTCTGTCAATCAATGTGTTTCTTCCCATGTTAGTCTTTATGATCACACCAACATCAGGATCATCTTTAAAAACTTCGTTCAACCACTTGACTGTAAAGAACGTGTTTTTTCTATCGTTATGTGGATTGTTGCCAGTGATTTGCCCAAACACCAAAAAATTGAATGGTGTATCAAAATCGGGCAATGAAGGAACGTCAGGATCTGCGCATGCGTCAGCATATGCCTCAGGTACCACGATCAATGGTTTTGTGATAGCTCCTGTGTTCGTCAAATTTGCTTTTGCATGTTCGGAAGGAACAATCACCATGTCCATGGTATTGCATGCTGTGATCCACTCAGGGTGACACTTGTCTGTTTCGACGGCCGCCGTGATTCCCACGTTGAACTTGGCCATCTTTGCATCCCATTCATTAGGTAACTTGAGTTGAAATGAAACATCAGCCTGTGAGCCAACTGGTGTTGCTCGCCGCATGATTTCACCGACTAGCCCGCCGTGATCATCTTGATTCAACAACCAAGGAGTGTCGCCCCACGGAGTAAGAACAAACCTGACGTCAATGTCTTTCTTTTTTAGAAGCCATCGTGCGACTTGCCTCGAATGTTCACCATAGCCAGACCTCGTCAACGCAGGACCACTAAAGACGACGGTTTTCACAGGTTCACCTTTGCCCAACGCGAATTGTTGGGAAGTTTTTTCGCATTCCAATCATCAATTGTTTGTGTTAACGTTCTATCCCAATCTTGAATGAGATTGTTCATGTTATAGTTTTTCAATGCATGTTCTCTTGCACGTTGTCCAAGTGCCTGCCTATCAACCTGACTCATCGTGTAAATTTTCCAATATGCATCAGCAACATCCGGATGTGCGGTGATGTCTTCGTAGATGTATGGAACCATCTGATTTCCTACCATGCATCGAGCTGCTGGTTTGATTGCAACGCCATATTGCTCATTTGTTTCATGATCCAGCACTTGTCTTGTAAGGCCACCTGTCATATTTGCAATGACTGGTTTTCCACACATTTTTGCCTCCAGCGCAGACAATCCAAACCCTTCATTGAAACTGATGTTCACTACACAATCTACTGCGTTGTAGAGTGAATTCATTTCTGGAAATCCGACGCGTTCTTTTGAAAATACGACGTTGTTGTTCAACTTGAGTGTTTCAATAACATGGTGAAGATTTGGACCCTCTTGATCTAGTGGGTCAGTGTGCATGACAAGTGTTGCCTTTTTATGACCATGCTCTTGTTGCATCTTTTCTAGAAACAACTTGAACGCAACAAGGACATCGCTCGGCGCTTTTCGTCTGGCATTTCTGCTAACGAACAAGATGATGAAGTGATCAGCACGTTCTTTGCCCAATAGTGATTCACGGGCTCGAGCTTGATCCGCTGAATTCATTGGAAAAAATACGTCTGCAGGAATTGCATGTGGAATGTAATTCGTTCGTTCAGGATACCATTTCTTAACCATCTCATACGTTGGGTGATTGATGCAATTGATCAGATCGGTTGATTCATAAAGAACCTTGTTGAACTCTGGAGCTGGATCGTTATCCCACAAGTGGTTGTAAACGATCGGGCAGACTTGATGAATCTCGTCTTCCATTTCCCAAACCCACAAGAAAAAACGAGGGTCTGTAAACAAGAACAGAGCATCAGGCTTTTCTGTTGCCAGTGTCTGTCTTAGCATGTTCTTGTCGCCGAAACCATTTGTCGGTTTGATGATAAAATCATCATTGACTTTCATCGTGTTGTAATCTTGATGCTTCATTGCGCCCCCGAAGCATCGAAAACTCCACTTGCCCGTGTTGATCAGACCATGAATGAGGTATCTTGACTGAACACCGACGCCACTTGTGCTTAATGGGTGATCTGAGAGAAACAATATCTTGCGTTTTGACATCCTGCAAGATACAGTACAACGCCCATCACGCCTGTAACTAAGGACAGTGTTCAGTCTCTTTATATTCGCAATATTGACATGATGCACGATTCTTAATCGCGACGCCCTTTTTAATGCTAGACAGCATATTGTTGATCACTTTTAACGATCTTCCAGTCGTCACATCTCCAACAGACGTTGTCACAAGTTCGCAATGATTGCCTGGTTTTGCAGATCTCTTGAGCAACACAAATCCACATCTTACGTCTTTTGGATCAATTTTCATTTTTGAAGACCAATAGTTCTTATAAAGAACGAGTTGTGCTCGAACCATTGGATCTTCTTTTTTATCGCGACCCCAACCCCATGACGTCGTTTTGAAATCTAACAACCATGTTAGCATTTTTCCACGAGGACCGGGTGCAGTTATAACACAATCTATGAAGCCTTTGAACGCATGCGGTTGGTTTTCAATTATTTCATACAGATAATGTTCAGCATCAATAAATTTCCACCCAGGAAATTGTGTATCTAGCCAATTTGGCACGTCCACAAGAATTGATAAACCTTCAATTTTAAATTGATCAAAAGCTGTTTGAGTGAATTCTGAAGAATATTGTTTCTGTCGTTCATTCCAGAGTTCTGACAACTTGTCAACAAAAACAGTTGCATTCATTTCACCTGTTTTCAAAAAATTTTCACATGCTGAGTGGATTGCAGTTCCAAAATCCATGTGCACACTTGGTTTGAACGACCCAACTTTTGTAACAAATTGCAATTTGTGTTTGAAACTACAATCTTTCCAAACTCTGATTTCACTGAAACTTATATGAGGTCTTCCAGTTGGCAAATCAATCAACATAAT
>VFSW01001425.1_pt1 | contig 36532 bp, 41 predicted proteins | sample 5358111 | NCBI WGS metagenome assembly VFSW01 (sample SAMN11554181, study PRJNA540505) | mine drainage metagenome | isolation source: sediment from site ElyBrook_90M | place: USA: Ely Copper Mine, Vershire, VT | collected 2017 | reverse complement strand
CGGCCAGTTGAACCCGGCTCATTCCCGCTGGCTCATGGGGTACCCGGCCGAATGGGACTCCTGCGGGGCTACGGCAATGCGATTGTGCCGCAAGTCGCAGCGGCGTTCATCCGGGCGAGCGGTTTGATATGAAGCTCCATCTCGACTTCGAGGTCTTCAGTGAGTGCGACCTCAGCGCTTCTGGCGTCTTTCGTTACGCCGAGGACTCAAGTACTGAGATTATCTCATGCAGTTACGCGTTCGACGACGGGCCAGTGCATCTCTGGATTCCGTTCGACGATTGCCCCAACGGCATTGACGCCGTCGTTCAGGAACGCTTCCCGCAAGCGGAACTTCACATCGGCCGCGAGCCGCCGCGCGAACTCGTCGAGCACATCAAGTCCGGCGGCAACGTCCGAGCGCACAACGCCCAGTTCGAGCGCGTCGTCACGAACGGCGTCGCCGGCAAGAAGCTCGGGCTGCCGCCGATCAGCATCGAGCAGACGACGTGCGTTGCGGTCAAGGCAGCCGCGATGGGGCTACAGCGTTCGCTCGCCGACTGCGCTAAGGCGCTCGGGCTGCCCGGCAAGGATGAAGCCGGTCGCATCGCAATGCTGCAGCTCACGAAGCCGCGCAAGCCGACCAAAGCCGATCCGTCGCCCCGGTGGACCATGCAGAACGCACCCGAGAAATGGGCGTCGATGTTCTGCTACAGCATTGCGGACACGCCGGCGGAGCGCGCCGTCGACGAAGCGCTGCCCGACCTCGACCCGAACGAGGAAAAGCTCTACCGGCTCGACCAGAAGATCAACGAGCGCGGCTGGGCGGTCGACCTCGAGGCCGTGCGCAATATCCTGTTCGTCGTCGAACAGTACAAGGAGCAGCTCGCCGCGGAGTGCCAGGAGCTCACGCGGGACTGGCTGACCGGCGATGGCTTGAACCCGACACAGCGCGAGAAGATCAGCGACTGGGTGCGGGCGCAGGGCGTGAGCATCCTCGACATGCAAGCGGAGACGATCAAGTGCGCAGTCAAAGATCCGAGGATGCCCGAGAATGTGAAGCGGGTACTGATACTCTATTCGACCTACAACGCAAGGTCTGTGTCGAAATTGAGCGCGATGCTGGATGCAGTCTGTGCGGACGGTCGCTTACGGGGCATGTTTCTATTCTACGGGGCCGCGACTGGACGGTGGTCAAGCTTAATTGTCCAACTCCAAAACATGATGCGCCCGGTGATCAAGGACCCGAACACGGCGATCGAGGCGTTCGCGGCCCGCGACATTTCGCTGATACGGATGCTCTGGCCCGACGTGGACCCGATGAAAGTCGCCGGGAGCTGCATTCGTGGCTGTCTCATTCCCGCTACTGGGATGGATCTGGTCTTCCCTGACTTCAGTGGGATCGAAGACCGGGTCAACCTTTGGTTCTTTGACGAAGAACAGATGCTGGACGTGTACCGCGCGTACGACGCCGGCAACGGCCGTCACCCGTACTCCGTGACCGTCTGCCGCGCCTTCGGGCTGCACCTCGAGACATTCAGCGACGACGACCCACGCCGGCAATGGGGCAAAGTCATGCGCCTGGCGCTCGGGTACGAGGGCGGCGTCTCGGCGTTCTCGACGATGGTCGACACGTACGGCATCAGTCTCGGGGAGATGTCGAAGGCTGTGCTGCCGCTGCTTACCGAAGAGGCACTCGATCACGCGCGGTGGATGCACGAGAACCACCCGAACAGCACGGTCAGCGGCGACATCGAGACAGCGTGCAACGGCCTGAAGTTCCTGTACCGGCAGCAGTCACCCGGGATCGTGCAGGGTTGGAAGAACTTGAAGGAAGCCGCCGAGAAGGCTGTCGAGTTCGAGGGGCAGACGTTCTGGCTCCCGAACCGGAAGATCGCGTTCAAGGTCGAAACGTTCCACGGCCGGAAGTGGTTGTCGATGCGGTTGCCGTCTGGCCGCAAGATCCGCTACTTCGATCCGAAGTGGACGCCGCCGCGCGAGTCCGAGCGCTGGATCAACAACGAGCTCGTGCCATACACGATCCCCGGCTTCATGGACTACATGGGTTTAGACACGTACACCCGACAGTGGATGCGCCTTCAGACCTACGGCGGCAAGCTCGATGAGAACGCAGACCAGGGATTCAGCCGGGATCTCTTGTGCAACGCACTCTTGAGCATGGACGCAGCCGGCATCCATATCATAGGCAGCGAACACGACAAGGCGATCCTCGAGGTTGGCCCGGACGCGGAGGCGGAGAAGATCAAGGCTCTGATGGTCAAGCAGCCCGCGTACGCCGACGGCTTGCCGTTGGCGACGGACGGCAAACGCTGCAAGAGGTACGGGAAGTGAGCGCTTACCTGTTGTGCGCCAATCTCTGCTTCATGGCCGGCGGTCTCTTGCTGTTCGTCGGCACACTGATTTCGACGCTTCACCAACTGGGGGTCCTGCGATGAAAACGCTCGACGATCTCACCGCTCCGCAAAAGACGGTCAAGCGGTTGCTCGAGAAGGACGTGCAGAAACAGTGCGTCGAGTGGGCGCGTAGCCGGGGCTACTGGGCTCGCAAGTTCAGCAGCCAGTCGCAGCGCAGCGTCACGGACTATTTGTTTGCCCGCGAGAAGTGGGAGCCGATCAAATTCGCCTGCGAGTTCAAAGCCCCGGGCAAGGAGTCGACCGAGGCGCAGATCGAGGAGCAGAACGCTATGCGCGAGGCCGGTTGGGTCGTATTCGAGTGCGACGACTTCGAGGATTTCAAAGAGGCGGTGCGGAACTACGAGGAGCTAATGGGGGCGTAGGTGCTGACTCGAGCCGACCTCTACGCCTACCAGCGACACGCTGTCGACTTCGTCAAGGCGAAGCGCAATTGCGCGCTGTGGGTAGAGATGGGCCTCGGCAAGACGGTCAGCGCGCTCACGGCTTACTCCGATCTCCGTGACACGTTCGACGCTAGGCACATGCTCGTGATCGCGCCGAAGCGTGTCGCGCGGAAGGTCTGGTCGGACGAAGTGCAGACGTGGGAGCACCTGCAACATCTGACAGTCGAGCGCATCGTCGGGAGCGAGGATGAATGCTTCGCGGCCCTTAAGTCGAAGGCCGACGTGCACACGATCGGGCGCGATCGCGTTCCGTGGCTGCGCGCGCAATTCGTCCACGACGGCGAGTTGCAAGTCGAGTGGCCGTGGGATGTCGTCGTACTTGACGAGTCGCAGTCGTTCGCTTCGCAGAGCAGCCATCGGTTCAAAGCGCTCGCCGACCTGCGACTGAAGACGCGCTTCCCGCGCCTCGTTGAGCTCACCGGGACACCGGTGCCGAACGGCTACGGGAAGCTATGGAGCCAGCTGTGGCTGCTCGACAAGGGCAAGCGCCTGGGCACAAGCGAGAAGGCGATGCGGGAGCGCTGGTTCTCGCCGCCTGCCGGGATATTCCAGAACTGGACACTGAAGGCGCATGCGCCGCGGGAGATCCACGACCGCATCAAGGACATCGTCCTCGTCCTGCGAGAGGAGGATTATCTTACGCTTCCCCCCGTCGTCGACAACTTCGTTCGCTGCGAGTTATCTGCTGCGGCGATGGCGGTGTACAAGCGGTTTGAAAGGGAGTTTGTGGCTGAAGTCGCTGGAAGAAAGCTCACGGCGGTCAACGGAGGTGTCCTTGACGGTAAGCTTCTTCAACTTGCCAACGGCGCCTGTTACACCGGCGAAAAGCGCGAGTGGGTCCCGTTCCATGATCGGAAACTCGAAGCACTCGAGGAGACGCTAGATGGCATCCAAGGCAAAGCGCTCGTCTGCATTAACTTCAAGCACGACACCGCGCGCGTCTCGAAGCTCCTCGAGAGGCTCGCCACGGAACAAGAATGCACCTGGCGCGTGCTGGACTCCGACAACGACTTTGCGGACTGGGCAGCGGGTCGCATTCGATGGGGGGTCTTGCATCCTGCCAGTGCTGGGCACGGGCTGAACGACGTTTACAAAGCCGGCGCCGACGATATGGTCTGGTTCGGCCTGACGAATAACCTCGAGTGGTATCAGCAGGCCCGAGCGCGTTTGACCGGCGGACACCGGCGCGCGGGACGCAACATCCGCGTCCACCATATCGTCGCCGACGGCACGCGGGATGACGACTACGTGCGCCTGATACGAAACAAGGCGCTGACTCAGGACAATCTGATGGCCGCGCTCGCGGTCAAACTTGGGAGAAACTAATGACCCGTTGGAAGATGTCACGCGGACAGGAACTGCTTGAGCATCTCGCAACCGGAGCGCTGTGGTCGCTCATACTCATCGCGGTTGCTCTCGTGTGTGGAATCTACGCGGAGCTGTTCGTGAGGCTGTTTCCGGGGTAGCGCGGGGGCGGCTAGGGTGCCGATCGTCGCTCTGCGTCCTTCGTATGCGGTCGAATATGTCACACGCCGTCGCGCAGCCGGTCGAGCAGGTCTGAATACCGTTGCATGAGCATCCGGCGCTCGTCGATCCGCTGCACCGCATCGTACGTCGCTTCCACGGAGCCCCCCCATTTATGAGCCAACTGCCGCTCGACCAACTCCGACTCGACCTTGAGTATTTCCTGCGCCAGCGTCTTGAAGGTTGTGCGAAACCCATGAGGAACGTGCTGGCCGCGATAGCCGAGCGCGATGAGTCCGACGGACAGCGCCGCATCGGTCAGCGGCCGCAGCTCGGTGCGTGCGTTCGGGAAGACGTACCGCTGATGGGCCGTCAGCAGCTTCTGCGCTTCGAGGATGCTCAGCGCCTGGCGACTGAGTGGCACAACATGATCGGCACGTCGGCCATCGTCGCGCATTTTCATCCGCGCGAGTGGTATGACCCACAGTCCCTTGTCGACATCGAATTCACGCCACTCGGCTTGGCGGAGCTCACCGGGACGCACGGCCGTCCGCGCGAGGAGCTGTAGCGCGCGCCCGACCGAAGCCCCCACCGGTCCACGGCCCGCGGAAAGCCACTCCCAGCTGTCGATGTTCCGCATCAGGCCGCCCACCTCCCGCGGATCGGTGAGGGCAGCCTGATGCGTTTCCCTAGCCGGTTTCAGTGACTTCCCGAAGCCACCGAGGGTCGGGTCGACGCCGCTGAAGTACCCCTCGTCACGAGCGTGCCGGAAGACTTGGGCGAAGTAGATGCCGAGCCGGTGAGCCGTCTCGTGCTTCCCGGCCTGCTCGAGCACGCGGCAGCACTGCAGGAGCGCCGGGCGGTCGAGCTCGGCGAGCGGCTTGCCGTGTAGCCGGACGCTGTGACGGAGCATGCGGCCGCATCGCTGGACCGTCTTGACCGCCCGGTGCGCCTGCTTCGCATTGTACTCAGCGGCCACCACCCCGAACGTCTTCGCCGTTTCGAGCCACCGCTGGTCGCGTTCCCGCTGCCTGGCGGCCTGCGGATCGTCCCCGCGGGCGAGCATGGCCCGGGCCTGCTGCGCAGCGCGGCGGGCGTCGTGCAGCCCCACAGCGGGGTAGACCCCCAAGCTCATGAGCGCATCCTTCCCGGCGCGCCGGTAGCGGAATCGCCAGGACTTGCCGTGTGGCTCGAGCAGCAGGAAGAGGCCCCCGCCGTCGTTCAGGCGTTTGCAGTCTGCGTACCGGGCGTGCTCGACCTGCTCGGGCGTCAGCCGCCCAGTCAAAGGAGCGACGCCCAGATCTTGTGGATGACGGTGTCGAACACGAGTATCTCTTCTTCCAGCAACCGGATGGCTTCGCGCGCCGGGCCGTTCCCGTGGGTGCGCAGCTTCTCCGCCAGCAGCACGGCGTCGGCGTGAATGCCCTCGCGCACGGCGCGGACGTACCGAAGGGCGGCCGTCGCCTCGAACGTCGTGAAAAAGACCGGCTTCGCATCAGTGGTCATCGTGGACTCCCATCTCGGCTCCGGGTCCTCGGTTCGGCTCCGGTCGTGCCGGAGTTATCCGTTACCCGTCGTCTATCCACGAAGTCTATCCGTTCCGGCGCCCGATTGCACGCCCCAAGTTTACGCAACTCCCTGATCGGGCGTGACACGCTTCACGGCCCTATCCACGGAATTGATATGTAAAGGCCATCTGGCGCCCCCGGCCGGAGCCATAGGTGCGCATAAGTTTATGATTTTCTTAGGCCGCTCGGATAAGTGAATGGGGAGAGTTATCCCTTGACGCAACAACGCTTCATCTACGCGACGCAGCTCCCTACCGGGTATGTCAAGGTTGGGGTGGCCTCGTCGGTATCGCGTGCTAAGGCTGCATCCACGTACCACGTCGGCGATGTGCGTGTGCTTGGGTTTTGGTGGGTGCCCGTGGGGCGGAGTGCGGAAGACATTGAACGCTGGGTGCACCAATTCTTGTGGTGGTGTCATATCGTGCGCGAACTCTTTGACGGGTCGTCGCGGGAACTCCTGTGCGACTGTATCGGTTACGTCACGGGGGCGCCGCGGCTCGAAGAAGGGGAGCTATCGGGGGTGTCGTGCTCATCCAGCAGGGAGCCGGGGTTGCCCTACCGGAACGACTGGACGCCTGAGATGCGCGCAAGAGCGGTCGAGCTCGTACGCGCCAAGCATGCTGCTCGGCGCGCTAGCCGACCTCGGAATCGACCTGCGTGAAGCCCACCCCCACGAACGCGTACTCGAACGTGATGCCCGCGGGCGCCGTCTGCACGCCCGTGAGGCTCGCCAGGATCGTCGCCGCCGTCGGCTGCCCGATGTCCATGAGCCGCTCGACGAGCTGGATCTGCGCTTGGTAAAGCTGCTGCGCGTAGTTCGAGGCGACCGTCGTCCAGCCGCTCGAGCCGTAGCCGCCGGCGTTGCCCGGCGGCATCGCCGGCGCGTCGTCGTAGAGCGTCTGCAACCCCGCGACGCGCGCCGACAGTGCCTGCGCGACCAAGTCCCACGCGGGCGCCGTGTAAGCCGTGAGGATGGCCGAAGCGTTCAGCCAGCCCGTCACCATGTAATGGTCGACGGCCTCGACCTGCAGCAGGTTCAGTTGCTGCTCGAGCGCGTATTGGATCGCCGGGTTCGCGTTCGACAAAACGAGCGCTTGGACCGTAGCGATCGCTTTATCGAGCACGGCGCCGGGGGCATCAACGCTGGGTGCTGTGACGGCCATGTTTCTTGAACCACTCCGGTGAACGCTCGACCCACTTCACGCCGTGCTCACGCGCCACGGCTCGGATCGCCGACGCCGGCCACCCGGCCATCGTCAGCAGATGAAAGAAGACGCCGCAGAACGTCGGGCCGTGGTCATCCGGCCGCTGCCCGCACAGGTCGTAGACGATCTGGTGCGCGGCTTCGTGGAGGGCCGTCGCGGCGTTCTTGCCGCCCCGATTGGCTGTCCCGATAGCCTGCAGCGAGATTTTGCGCCTGACCGGCATGCACCACGACATCGCCCGTAGCCTGTGCTGCGTCACCGTCGGCGCTTTCACCCGGTACGCTTTGCACGCTGCGCGGATGATGTCCCGGCATTGCGCGAGCGACGCGTTGTTCTGGTTCGCCCACGGGAAGCGATCCTCGAAGTCGTAGAGCTTCTCGCGCTGCGGATCGCCATTGGGGATGACGTACGCCGGCATGGCTCACCCGCGGAGGTGCATCCCGAAGAACGCGCCGATTGCGCCAGCCACCGCGCCGGCCGCCGTTGCGATCAGCCCCCACGCCCGCGCGGCGCCCGCCTGCTTGGCGAGGGTCGTCTCCATCGTGCCGATACGCCCCGCGTGGTCCGAGATGGCGGCGAGCTGGAACTTCGTCGACTCTTTCAGGGCGCCGATGTCGCTCTTGATGCCGAGCAGCGTGTCGTAGAGCTGCTCGTTGGTCACGCCGCTCATCAGTGATTCCCCTGCGCGCCCTTGATCTTCTCGACCGTGCGCAGCGTGCCCATGCCGAGCAGCCCGAACATCAGGGGCATCAGTGTGCCGAGGTCGAACGCCGGGAACGGCGTCGGGCGCCCGATTAGCGCAGTCACCCACGTGAACAGCGGTGCGATGAGGTACGCGAGCCCGAGCGCCGCGGCGCACACCCACCCGATTGCCGGGCGCCATCCGGCGACGAACGTCGACGCGCTCGCCGCCTCGACCTTGTTGATGCTCGACTGCGCCGTTGTGACGGCCTTGAGCTGGTCGAGCTCTTCCTGCAACGCGCCGCTTGCAGCCATTTGCTTGAGCTGCTCGGTCGCCTTCGCAGCCGCCGCCCGATCAGGGATGAGCTTGTTGATGATGCCCGTGATCGGACCGATGAGTAGATCCCACATGTCGAGCTCCTACTGGATGTTCTGCGCGACGAGCTTCTGCCACAGCGCCCGCCGCTCTTTCGCCGCTTCCATCGCCGCGCCGTTCACCCGGCGCGTCGTGTAATCGAAATCGCCCTGGTCCGCAGCCGCGTTCAGGTCGTTCTGCTTCCAGAAGAAGCCGGCCGTGCGCGCAGCGATGTTCGGGAGCTCGATCTGCGCCGGCCGCGTCTCGAGATCGAGCCCGAGGGCGTCCCCGACCTGCTTGTAGTTCGCGCGCCCAGTGAGCTCGATCAAGCCGCCGCCGCGGAACCGGAAGCCGTCCCCGCTCGCCTGGTCCCCATTGCCGTTGCGGTTGGCGTAGACGAAGTTGGCGAGTCCCTGCGGGTTCAGGACATACGGCATCGCGGATGCTTCGGTCGGGAACTCGCGTGGATAAACGGCGCGGAGCTGAGCGGTTGTTCGGTAGCTCAGGCGCTCGCGCAGGATATTGAAGCTCGAGGATTCCCAGCCGCACTGCGCCAGCCACATCGCGAGGCGCTGCGGCGGACGCAGCTCGAACTCGTCGGCGATCTGGTCGAACGTGCGGCACCAATTCCCGGGATTCTGGCAGTACGGAAAAACGGCGTGAAGCTGCTGCGGTGTGATCATTCCGGTTTCTCCTTCGGCGTGTCGAGCGCGTTGATCTGCGCGACGACGGCCTGATATGTCTCGGACCAGGCAAGCGCTTCCTTGCCGGTCACGGTGACGCGCTCCATGAAAAGCGCGATGTTGACCAATGTCTGCCGATTGAGCATGTCTTCTCCTAGGTCCCGACGAAACCGATCGTTTTGAGGTACGCCAGCAGCGCGGCCAGTGTGCCGGCGGTCTCTGCCAGGGTGGACGCGCTGGTGAGGCTCGCCGTAGGCGTGCCCGAGGGCGTGCCGTATCCGGCAGGTTTCGCCGTCGGCGTTCCTCCGTTGATAGCGAGCTCACCCTCGAATGTGGCCGCAAGCGCCGTTGTGATCAGCAGCGCATTGGAGCCGTTGATCGTCAAAGCGAACTGGCCGCCCCCGGCGGCGTTGGCCGCGAGCACGCTGCTGTAAGCCCCGGAGCCCGTAAGCGTCAGGGTAGAGTTGCCCCCGCTGCCGTTCACGGTGAGACCGCCGGCGAACGTGTGAAGGGCCGTCCACGTTGGTGTGATCGCCTGCGAGAGTGCCGGAGCTGCGTCCGAGCGCATGAAGCTCGTCGCAATGCCGTTGACTGCAGCGAGCCCAACCGACGCTGCGGGATTGGCGCCTGCGGGGATGACCTGGTCGCCCGTGTTCGTGCCTTGAATCGACGCGTTGCCCGTCAAAGTCAGGGTGTACCCGTCGATCGTGGTCGTGCCGCTCACCGTGATGCCGCCGGTGAACGTGTGAAGGGCCGTCCACGTTGGTGTGATCGCCTGCGACAGTGCCGGCGCCGCGTCCGACCTCATGTACGTGATCGCAGCGCCGTTGACCGCGGCGAGGCCGACCGATGCCGTCGGGTTCGCTCCCGACAGGCCGCCGCCACTCCCGGTCGTCCCCGTGATGGCGTTCGTGTTCGGGTCGATCGTCCAAGTGAGACCGCCGCCGTCCTGCAGCGTGAGCCCCCGGGCGTTGGACAGGAAGTTGTTGGTCAGCGAAACGCTCATACCACGTTCAGCAGGATGTCATCGACGTACGCCGTGGTCGCAGCAGTGGCGCCGAACACATCGAGAAACAGCTGCACCGAGGCTGTCCCGGCGGGAGCCGGGGTCGTCATCTTGAACTGTTGCAGTGTCCACACGGTCGTGTTGGCCGTGATGTCCAAGATGACATCCGCGGCTTGGATGGGGTTGCCACCCTTGTCCACATACGCGAGAGTGCCGTACAGCGTGGCGGCTTCCGTAGCCAGCGTCGACCCGAGATACCAGAGCGATCCCTGCGCGTATTGGCCCGGGGCGCACGGGAAGGTAGCGACGGCCGTCGGCGTCACGCCGCTGGATGCCGGGAACGACAGCGAGTAGGAGAAGCTGTGCGCCGCTGCGTTCGAGCGCACCGCGCCGGCCGTCAGCGTCCACTCGGCCGTGTAGTTCGCGCTCTCGAAGCCGCCGTAGGCGAAGCTGTTCAAGGCAGCCGCGATCCCCGGCTGTGCCGCGCCGTGGAATTGCATGACATTGCGAACACGACAGTTCCCTGTCCCCCCGATGAGCACGGGGCCGAGCGACAGGCCGTAGCTCGCCGTGTACGCTTGCGACCCGGGGGCAAAGACGATGTCGGCAAGGAAGATGCCGCCGTTGGTCGTCGTCGCATCCGAGTAGAACATCGTGTACGCGGCCTTGTTCGCATCGAGCAGAACAGAGGACTGTTCGACCATGATCGCGGCGTTCTGACCCGTAGCGTTGAACCAGTACGCTGTGTCGGACGCGCCCTCGATATGCACACCGAAGAGCTGGACAGTCCCGGCGGTGCAGTAGACGGCAGTCGTAAAGCCGTCCATCGAGCCACCTTCCACGAACATATCGGAGTCCGCATTCTCCTGCTGGATCAGGTACGGCTTGTTGTACCACCAACAATTGCGGAAAATGTTGCGCTCGCCGCTGTTGACTGCGCCAGCCGTCCCGATGATGCTGTACGTGGTGGCCGCCCCCGCCAGCATGGTGAAGACGCAGTCCTCGAACGTTTCGCAGAACGCACCGTTCCCGAACGTCGCGTCGGTCGCGAAGTTGACGAACGCGAGGTTCTTGAAGAAGCACCCGGAGATATTCGGCGTTGCGTGCGCGTCGGTGAGGTTGACGGCTGACACGGCTGTTACGGCCGCGCCGGGGCCGACGATCTGGCCGTTCGAGAGCAGATGGAGCGCAGCGAAGATCGGCACATTGTTGTTCGTTTGCGATGTCGCCGGCGTCAAGCACGCGCCGGCCGTCACATTGGCGAAAGAGAGCACCGAGCCATTGAGGTCGATGCCCACTTTGCTGATGTCCCACGTCAGCAGCGAGTCGCAACGAACGTTCGAGTTCTGCGGGAACACGATTGTGGCCGCGGTGTACTGTTCCGCCACCGCAATGGCGTCCAGAATCGCCTGCGCGTCGTTCGTCGTACCGTTCAGCGCCGCACCGTATCGACGCAAGTCGAGCTCGGGGTACGCGTCGTTGGCCGGCACCACCCCGGCCGCTTGTTCCGCCGGCGTCTGCGGATTGAGGAGCCCTGCGAGGATAGCTTGCGTCAGGCTACCCGAGGACGTGAGCTGGGCCGGCGTCGGGTTGCCGTGCACGTCGAACGCGAGGTACTTGTTCGCGTAGTTCGCCGGGAGCAGCGACGTGGTCGGCGCGGGGTTGTTCGTGTTCGGAACTTGCAAGCACTGATCGAGCGAAGACTGAAGCTGTTGCAACAGCAAGTAGACGTTATTGAACTCGGCGTTGAACGCGGTCGACGAGAAGCCCGAGTTCTGGCCGAACTGGGTCAGGCGCTCAATGCTGATGTCCCGGTAGAGCGTGATGATGTCGCCCGCAGCCGCTGCTGCTGTGAACGTGACATCCCCACCCGTGGTATCGCCCTGGCCCGAGAGCGTGTAACCGGCGTCGGTCGCATAGGCGACGCCGTTGTAGACGACGACAAGATCACTGTCCTGAGTGATCTCGAACGGATACGGGAACACCGTCTGTCCCGCAGTCGCAACATACTGGATGTATGGCGTCTGTGCAGGAACCGAACTCAAGGTGAGGGGGATGCTCATTAATGCGTTCCTATCGGTTGTACTTCAGCTGGTTCTTCTCAGCTGTCCACTCGAGCATGCGTTCGCGGAAATCGGGATCTTCCTTGAACAGACGTGCACGGCCGATCTTGTCGGCCTGGTTCTTAATCTGCTCGAGGAGCACGACGCGCTCGGCCGGGGTCGACGCTTGGTAGAGCGACGAGTTGATCACCTGCTGCAGCTTGTCGTGGAAGTTGAGCTTGCCACCGTCGAAGATCCGATCGTGGCGTGCGTACTTGGTGTACTCGTAGTACTCGTTCGGCGTCAGGCGCATGCCTTCGCCATCCTGCAGGCCGCGGCCGTTGCCGAGAAGCGCGAGCTGATGCGCCGGCATCGTCACCGGCACGACATGCGTGAAGGCCATGACCGCCTGCAGCTCGTCCGCGACCGGATCGTGCCGGATCGTCTGTGCGGGCATCGGGTTCAGCGGCCCGAGGATCGAGTTGCCGGCGTAATGCGGGATCGCATTCCCGAACACATCGAGTCGCGGCATCAACGTCTTCGAGCCTTTCACGCCGGGGATCGTCGGAAGTTGGTCGCGGATCTTGTCCATCAGCGAGAACGCTTGGCGCATATACGGGTCCTGCTCGTTGCGCAGGAACTTCGTCGCGCCGCTGAAAGGCACCATCGCTGCGCCCATCTCGTCCGCCCACATCTGGAACGCGCGCTTCGGGTCGTTGTACATCTCAGAGAACTTCGCGGCTCCCTGAAGGTAGGTCTTGTTGCCCGTGTTCGTGACGATCGACGCCATGATGTTCGCGATGGCATCGTTCAGCATGTCGCTGTGCGGCATCAGCGAGTCGCCGCTGTCCTCGCGCTCGATGTACGACTGTAGGTTGACTGCATCCGCTACCGCACCGGCGACGGACGCCATTGGCTCGAAATCCTGGTACGAGCGCCACGCTTCCTTACCAGTCACAGGGTCCGTGTAGCGCACCGAGTACGGCTGCCGGCCGTCCATGCTCCACTCGCCGCGCTCTTTCGGGTCCTTCGGCGCGCTCCCGGTGATCCGGTCATGGATCGCCATCCAGGCAAGCATGCTTCCGATCGCGGTGCCCGTCGCGATCCGCGACTTCGCGAGATCCGCCTCGAAGCCGCCCTCGGCGAGCGTTCTGAGGATGCGCCCCGAGAAGATCGCGAGCGGCGTGCGCTCGATCAGGCTCTGCTTGAAGATGTTGGTTGCAGTCCGCATGAACGGGAAGATGAAACGGAGCGCGGGTGCTTTTTGGATGAGACCCTGGAACTGCTTGCCGGTCTCGCCGAGCGGCGTCTGGAAGGTCATCCGATGACCCCACGCTTCGGCCGCCTGCTCCATTTCCTGCGACGGATTCTCGACCATCTCCCGCGCGATCTGCTCGGCGTCTCCCGGCTTCAGCGTCCCGGCCGTCAGCCGCGCGCGGATCTCCTTCAGCGTCATCATGTGGAGATACCCACGAAACCCGAGGGTCTTCGTGAGATCGTCCTCCCCGGCAATGATCCGGGAGCCGGGAGCGTCGATGATGTTGTCGATCGTCTTAGCGATCGACCCCCAGTAGCTCCCCTCGAGCTCGGGCAAGTACGCCAAGGTCCCCTTGGTGCTCATCGCGCCTTCCTGCGACCGCAGGATGCCGTCCATCGACTGCCCCGTGCGCAGCACGCGACCCGCGACTCGAAGCGCGTCAGCGCCGCCGCTGATCACGCCGTGGACATGCGCGAACGCGTCGCTGATGTGCGCGCCCTCGGCAGCGCTCGGGAAGTCGCCGAGTCGGGTCGCGAGCCCGTACAGGCCGCGCCCGATCCCCGCCGCGTAGATGTCCGCAGTATTCAGGGCGAGGTTGAAATTATTGCCAATGAAAATCTTGGCCCAGGTGGGTGGCCCGGAAAGAATGCCGTTGACGAAAATCCGTTGCAGCAGGTTGAACGATGCCTTGCGGATGCGCCCGACGAGGCTCGTCCCGTGTACGATGTTCGCAATGCCGCCCGGCGTCCCGGCGAGCTTGATCGCCTGCGCCATCGCCTGCTGGTCGGGGTTGTTTTGCCGGATCACCTGGGCGACATGATCGGCGACCTCCGGCGGCAGCCCGACGGGGATGCCCATCGCGCGCAGGCCGCGGCCCTGCTCGGCGCCGGCGCCGGAGAGCTGTGTCCGGTACGACTCGACCAGGCGCGCATGCTGCTCGAACTGGATCACCTCTTCCGGCGTCGCGGTGCCGTCGGCCACCTTCCCGGCGAGCCCGAAAAGGGTGCCCATCATGTTCTGTTCGACCATGCGGGCGGCGAGCACGGTCTCCGGCCGCTCGAGCTGCGTTCCGAGCTCGCGGCCGAGTACCTGTTTCACGGTGTCGCTGTTCAGTGCGAGGTCCTGCGCGAGCCCGGTCATCTGCTGGTCAGAGATCACCGTGGGCTTGCCATCCGGTCCGAGTGCCCGCCTGGCGGCGTTGATGGCATCCTTGTTGTCGTCGGCGATCTGCAGAATCGACGCCTTGATGCCGTCCGGCGACGACATCGTCTCGACGTTCGGCATGTGCGACATGTTCAGCTTGTCGGCCGGGAAGTCGCTGAGATTGGCCGTGACGAACCGCTGGGCTTTCGCCTGCAGGGGCGTCGGCTCACCCGCTTGGGGGCGCGGCGGCGGCGAAAGCTTGCTGGCGTTCGGGATTGGGCCGCCGGTGCCGGTGGCTGCCGGATCGAGGACGCCTGGCACGGCCGTCGGGCTGCTTTTCGGCCCGGGGGGCTGCGTCGACGGCAACGCGGAGTCGTCCAGGACGCCCGTAGACCCCCGGGGAAGCGCGCTGGGCGGCGTGGCCGCCACCGTGGCTGCGGCCACCGGCTGCGGCGCCGGGACAGCGCCGGGCGACGCAGCAGCGGCCTCCGGCGGCGGCGTCGGGATGTCCTGCGGCGGCAGCGACGGATCAATGTTCGGTGCTTGAACGCGGATCGGGCGCATAACTGGCGGTGCGACGGCCGGGGCTCGAGCAGCGCCTGCGGCCGCCGCAGCCCCGGCGCCGGCATCGGCCGCCGTATTGGCCGAGCCCTCGGCAAGCATGCGCTCGGCCGGCCGCATCACGGAAGCCTCTTTGGCTCCCTTGAGGGCCGCTGCAAGCGCGTCGGTAAGGCCGAAATCAGGCATCAGTGCAATTCTCCCGGTCCCACGACAAAGACCGGCTTCAGTTCGCTCGTGCTACGGAGCTCGCCGGTGCCGGGATCGCGCTCGAATGTGCTCTGCTTGACGTTGTAGCCATCGGCCTTCAGGCGCGCGTAGAGCCGCGCTTCCGGGGCCGAGACCTGGTGATCGCTCTCGGACAGGACCCCGTGCGAGTGCGCTTCGTCCGCCAGGCGTTTCAGCCGGGCATAGCCTTCGCCACGCCCGCGTGCGCCCTTTTCGGTCTCGGACTTGAAGACGCGCCAATTGCCGTCCCCCGTCGCGCGCGCATGCGTAAAGCCGTTGGGCGACTGCACCGCGATCACCCCTTTCTCGTTTGAGAACTTGAGGTTGTGCAGCGACTTCTCGACCTGCGAATCGAGGTGCGCGTGCGCGGCGTCAACGTCGCGGCGTACCTGCTCGTCGTAGAGATCCTGCGCCGGATCATAATTCTGGCGCAGCGGAGGGCGCTTCGCGGAGAGATCGCCGACCGCGCCGCGCTGCATCTGCGGCCGCACGCCAACGATGTCGTCGGTCGATGCAGCGCCGTTGTCGATCAGATAGCGCAGCCCTGTAGTGCCCTGCTTGAGCACGGTGCCGGCCGCGGCGAGTAGCGGCGTGGCAATCATGTTCACCCCGAAGCCGTCGAGCACGTTCTTGAAGCGCCCTTCGGCCTCGGTCTCGTTCTTCCGGTCGGTCAGGTAGTGGATGTACGCGTCCTGCGCGCTGCCAGTCGGGTCCAGCGTGCGCAGCACCTCGCCGAGCTTTCCTTCGGTATGGCGTCCGAGCGCGATCAGGTCCGCGAAGCGCATGGCGTGCGGCGAGAGTGCCGTCGAATCGGTCATCGCCCCGGCCGCCGCGCTCCGCGCGAGTTCAGTCACGAGCGCGACATCGTACAAGCCGCCGAGTGCACTCGAGTACCCCGCGAACGGGATGGCGAGCTGTGCGACGCTTTGCAGCAAATGGTCCGCGATGCTCGGGTCCTTGACTCCAACCGCGTCTCTGAAGTCGAGAATTGCGTTGCGGGCGTGCTCCCAAATCGGGCTGCGCTGGTAGGTGTCCATTGCGCGGTCTCGAGCAGCCATCGCCGGATCTTGGAGCTCGAGCACGCGCTTCTCCGTCTGCTGCTCAGGGTGAACGACGCCTTCGTAGGCCGTTCGGAAGTTGTGTCCGACTCCCTGCGCCAGCTGGTCGACTACGTCGCCCGTATTTGCGACCGCCTCTGCGCCCCCGGCGGCCACGTCCTTGGCGACGCGCGTTGCGGCACCCATCGAGTCAGCCGTATGGACAGCCGCGTCGATCATGTCGCCGGTCACGCGGCGCGGCATCTGCGTCAGCCACGACAGCACGCCGGGCGCTTGCCCCGTGGCGCCGAGGGTCTGGCGCGCTTGCCGCGCGACTTGGGCGTCGTCGCCCTCGCGCGCGTAGGCGGCATCCTGCGCCGCAAGGTCTTGCAGGTTCGGCATCAGTGCACCTTCGCAGCGGCCTGCGCCTGCGCGATCTGCTGGTCGTAGAACTTCAACCGCGCCTCATACCGCGCGACATCCATCGGAACAGCGCTCCCGGGACCGTACATGTTGATGAAGTTCTGCCGCGCGGAATTCCAGGTCTTGAGGTCGTCGACGGCCTGTTGCTGATGCACTTGGCCGATCACCTTCTGGGCGATCGTCATCGCGAGGCCGACGCGCTTGGCCGGATCGGTCGCGTTCATCTCACTCGTGTATTCCTGCTGCGCGCGCAGCGCCGCCGTGCGCTGGTCCTGCGACAGCGCGGCGTACGGCGTTCCGGGCGGGATTTTCAGCGCCGCATTGATCGCCTGCCGGGCGTGCTTCGACTGCTCGGTGCCGTCCCACCCGTCGCGTTGCTTCTGGATGTGCTCCATCAGTTTGAGCTTGTCCGTGTCGTTGATTCCCGGGAGCGCAAGTACGTCCGAGGCTGTCCAGTCGAGGTTGTCAGGATTCGTGTACGCCTCGTAGAGCGCACGCGGGTCGCTTTTCGCCTGACTGCCGTGAATCAGCAGCCCGCGCATCGAGCGCGCGATCGACGGTTTCAGGTCGCCATTCGCGACGGCCGTCGCGAGCGCCTGTTCTGTGAGCTGGCCGCTCAGTAGCTTGACCGTGTACTCCTGCTCACCGTGCTGCCATCGCATCTCCTGTGCCGTGACGCCCTGTTTCTTCGCGAACGCGATGGTGGCGTTGTGCTCGTACATCTTCGTGAGGCCATCGCGCACGAGCTTCTGGTATTCCTGGTCCGACAGAAGCGGCGCTTCCTTTGTATTCTTGAGGTTCGCCTCGTGGGCATCCATGAACCGCTGCAGGAGCCCGACGGGGTCGCCACCGTTCGCGATCTCGTTGTCCATCTGCGTCGAGAACACCTGCGACGTGATCGCGCGCATTGAGCCGACGCGCAGTGCATCCGCCTCGGCGGGGCTGTACAGCCCCGAGTGGACACCTCCGTCGATCAACAGCGTCAGCTTCGTGAGTTCGTCCGCGGCCTGCGCTTGACTCACCGGGTCGTGGGACGCTTCGAGCGCGGCCACGCGGCTCGTCTGCCGCTGGATGCCTTCCATGTAGATGCCGCGGTGAACCTGCTGCAGCTGCGCGGCCTGAGCGCCCGACAACGCGGCGACGCCCTCGGCGAGCCGCTTGTTGTAAATCTCCGTGAGGATCGGGACCGCGTCGGCCGGAGCGTGCTTCAGGACGCCGTCGCGGACGGCGCTGTAGGTTGTGGCGAAATGCTGGGGATCGTCGTTCGCCTGCACCCGAAGCCGTGCCGCGGCATCATCAGCTTGCGCCTCTGCTTGGACCGCGTACGCGCCGGTGGCGGCGTTGTTGAACGCTTCCCCGTAGGCGGTGAACCGCTCGAGCCCCTGTTTGTACTGCGGGTGGCCCGTTGCCCCAACTGCCGCCCCGGCGAGCGCTCCCGCGTGAAGCTGGGCCTTTCTCGTAACAGCACCTGCGACCCCCTCGAACTCACGGAACGTGTCCCCGAGCTGCTGTGCCTCACGGCCGATGCCCGCGGCATCGCGGGTCAGCTCGAACGGCGCGACGCCCTGCTCGGGCTCCTGCAGCTGTCGGTAGTCGACGCCGTACGGCTTGCCGCCGGGCGCCGTATCCGGACCCAAGCCGCCGCCGATTGCGGGCGGAACGATTGCGCCAGGACCGGCCATTTACTTCAACCCAGTCCCTTCGCGGTGAGTCCAGCCGCGCTGGCCGCTCCGCCGAAGACGTCGCCGGCGGCCGCGGCGTTGCCCGCGCCCACATCGTTCGACGCGGACGAATCGAGCAGCGAAACCTGCGCCGACTTGTTCGCGTTGCTGACGAGCAGGTCGTTCTGATTCTGCTTGATCTGACGCATCGCGTTCGCACCGAAGCCCGTCGTTGCGCCCGTGGCTACAGCGCCCAGCGAGCCGGCGTTTTGCGACGCGAGGGCGCGCAGCATGTTCTGGCGCATCGTGATTTGCTTCTGAGTCTCGGAAAGCTGCGCCTGCCGCGCCTGCGCCTTCGCGACGTTGGCCCGCTGAACCCCCTGCTGGTGGGATTCGTAGGCAGCCATCCCGGCGCTCGCGACGGTCGCGGCGGCCGCCACGTACTCAACCAAAGCAACAGCACCTACGGCAGCCATTAGTTCAACTCACTGGCAAGTTGCACGTCGAGATACATGAGGTAGAACGGCAACGGGTCTACCTGTGTGAAGGTCACGACTTTGTCCTCGGTCTCGTCCCAGTTGGTCGAGTCCTCGATCGTCAAAATGCCGCTATAAAGCGACGGGGGACTGTCGAAGTTGAAGGTGTCGATCGTGTCCGTCGGCAGGATCTCGCCGTTGTAAAGAAGGCCCGCAGTCTCGCGGACCTTGATACGCACCTTGACGATGCGCTTCTTGCGGACGAGGTTCGATCCGTCGGGCCAACGGACGGTCTGAAGCGGCATCGGCGTGACAGTCGGGTTGAAGTTCATCCCGACTTCGTAGGTCGTCGCGGTGTATGGACGGCCGTCCTGAGTAAAGGAAACGACTCCGCCAACGGGTGTCACGTCGTCGAGCACAAACCCGTCGGCTTTCACACGACAAGGCACGCCGTTGAGCCAGTTCAAGCCGCTCACTGAGTCTGCGGCCGTCCCCAAGGTCACGGTGCCCGTACTGCAATCCATGAATGTCCCTTCGACGGCCTGCTCCATCGAAAGGACCGTCACGCCATTCAGGGTGCGCTGCACGAGAAAGTAGATGTCCTGCACGATCGCCCGGGCGTTCTGAAACGTCCCGTTTGTCTGCCAAGAAGTCCATGCTTGAACGCCGGCTTCCTTGCGTGTGTTGTAGACGGCACAAGTGCCGTTCGGAAGCGCGTCGAAATCGGTGCTCGAGTTCACCCCGTTACAAATGAACAGCAGGTTGATTTCCTCAAGGTCCGAGCCGTTCCATCCTGCCATATCCTGAACGTCGTAAACGAGGTTCGGCGCGAACGAGGAGATCCCGAGCGAGTTGAACTGGTCCTGGGTGTAATCGAACTGGAAATCGCGGACAGACTTCAGGTTGCGCTGAACGAAGAGGATGCTGCCGTCGAGCATCACGGGCTTGATGTGCGCCGTGCCGTACTGCGTCTGGTTCGTCGGAATGCTGACGGGCGTGATCGGCTCGCCGTTGTCGTTCACGAAGCGGAACTCGCCGCCGGTCGTGAAGAGGCACAGCGACTTGCCGGGGAAGAGCGCCGAGATGGCATTCAGTGCGACTCCGTTCAGCGTCGTGTAGATCGCTTCGTCATCGAGCCCCTGGTCCGTTGCGAAGTTCAGGATGTCGTTGACCCAGCTCCCAACGAGGCTCTCCTGCTGCGATCGCAAGCCCCCCAAGTACATGCGCCCCTGGAAGAACGTGACGGTGCTCGGGTATCCGCGCGTGGCGCTCCACGCGGGCTCTTGGCGCGAGATGCCGACAGTCGTTTCCGACGCTGTAGCCGTGGCGTTCGAGCTCAGGGACGTGATTCCAAGCGCGCCGATGTCGCCCGCAGAGTCGCCCGCGAACGTCAGCGTGTAACTGTAAGCGCCGTTGCTCGTGCAACTCACGCCGCTGTAACCGTTCACAACCCAAAGCGCCTGGACAGCCTTCGCAATGGCGTTCGCCGTCGTCTGATTGTCACCCAGGTACGTGATCGGCCCGGTCGTGTCGCTTTGAATCGTGACCGTGAACGTGTCGCCGACGTTCCAGCCGCTATTGAACGTGAGAGCCTGCACGTCCGAGGTGGGCACGGGACTCAGGGCGTCCGCGTAGTCGACCTGTGGGATCGCGTCGAACTGCGCGAGGAATGTCTGGAAATTGTAGTAGGTCTGGTACGCGCTCCCGGTGGCGAGCGGCGACGAAAGCCGGATGAGGAATTGCGGCGCGTAGTTCTCGTGCACCACCATCATCGACTCGGCGCTCGACTGCGCGTCCACCATCGCAAGGTCCGCACTCTTGTAGGGAAGCGCGATGTAGTCGACGATCACGCCGCCGTTCGTGACGATGCCGGACCGATCGGAGACCGTGAGCATGTACTGCTCGCCGGTGCTGACTTCGAAGTCGATGAGGCGCCCGGCCGAGACCGTGCCGCTGTCGCCCCACAGCGTGAAGTCGCCCAGCGTCACCTGGTATGTCAAATCCGCGCCGCCGATTTTGGCGACGCGCCAGTAGCGCGCGTTGGTGTACGTCGGCGGGTAGGTGACGCCGGCCGTGCGTCGGTACGTGTATTCTGCGGTGTCGTCGAGCTGGCCGAACGCAGTGCCGAGGGTCGTCCAGTTGACATTGTCGTTGCTGTACTGGATGCAGAACTCAGTGCTCGCGCCGCCGCCGAGGGTCATTGCGACGCAGTCCGCGAACAGCACGTTCTGCGCGGACCCGAGGTCGACTTGGCACACGACGTACGGGGTTGTGGTCCCGGGCGCGGTCGTCGTGACCGACGCGGTCATCGGATTGTTGTCGGAAAGATAGGCCGGCGTGCCCCCGTTGGGCGTCGTGTACGTGCCGGTCAGCTGGACGAGCTGGTTCGGGACGATGAACTTCTGTACGAGCCCGCGGCGACGCTGCACGCCGCCCAAGTGCACAAGCTCGATGTTCGTGCCGGTGAGGAGACTCGAGATGTAGGCCGTCGTGTCGACACGGCCCTGAACGCGCGGATCGAGCACGCCGGACAGAAAATTTGACTGTATAGAATGCGTCTGTACCTGCATTCCCATCGCGCTACCTCACCTGCACGAACGGGTTATGCTGAAGGTTCCGGTTTGGGCGTCCCTGCGCATCCGCGTACATCGCCCGATCGCGCTGCATGATGTACTTCTGCGTCATCAGCGGCGTCGACTGCGACCCCTCCGTGATCGGCTTGATCATGTCCTTTGCGAGCGCGTACGTGACCAGCAGGCTGAAGTACGAGGGAACGGTCGCGGGGTCCGGCTTGAAAAGATAGTCGAAGGTGAGGACCGGCGCCGTCGCGTTGTTCGGCCCCGGGTTGGACGTGATATTGGTGTAAATCACGTTCCCGTAGATCTCGTAGGTCTTGTCCGGCCCGACGCCCCAGATGCCGATCGGGAGCAGCATGTCCGTCGGAAGCTGGAAGCAGTACATCCACTCGTTTGGCGGCGCGGTGTTGACCCGCGCGAGCTGTGCCTTCTTGCACGCGAACCGCCAACGGTTCGACTGAAGCTCGTTCTCGTAGGTCATGTCGAACAACGCTGCACCGACCGCCGCTCCGTAGCGAGGGTCCGTCAGCGAGTTCATCGGCTTCTCGCCGCACAGTACGAGCGCTGCCGAAAGCATCGACAGCTTCGTCTGGGTGATAATCGGAACTGCGGCGGTCATACGCTACCTGTTCGTTCCAGCGCGAATGAGCAAATGCCCTCGCGCCCGAGTTGGGTCTCCACGTCGTTCTCTTCCCGCACCTCGAACCCCCACCGCTTGACCCACCGCGCAAAACCCTCCCGAGTCCAGTACCAAATGTGCTCGCCGGGCTTGTAGTGTTTGCTGCGCACTACTTGCTCGCCGCTCTCGAACACTGGCAACGAGACGAAGGCCCAGCGGTACGCCTGACGCAGCGCGCGAGCGGGTCCGGGAATGTGCTCGAGCGCGTCCCAAAAGCTCAGCGCCGGATACATCTGCGCGTAGAGGTCGCGATACGCGCCGCGCTCCTTGAGCCATTGCACGGCCGTCGCGTTCACGTCGTAGCCGGTCGTAGCGCCCCGCGACGCAACGAACTGGCCGCTGCCAATGCCCACGTCCACGAGCTCGCCGCCCCAGTGCCGCTCGACGAGCGCTACGCGGGCCGCGGTCAGCGCGGCTCCCATCGGCGTCGCCGCCTTCGCGACGTAGTCGGCGAAGTAGTCGCCTTTGTACTCCCGAGCGGGAACCGGCGAGTACCCCATGCCGTACCCGGGATACCAGACCAAGGAGTCGCCGAAGTCATAGTTGTTGAGCATCGAGCCATCTCCTGAACTTGCCGCCGAAGTCGGAAATCTCCTTGCGACAAGCGTGCTGACGCGAGAAGCACCGACAGAAGTTGTCGGGCTGCGCCCACCCGACGCGCGACAGGTCCATCGTCGAGTCGGTCAACGTCTCAGGCGAGTTCAAGCCGCCCACGCCGCCGAGCACCGTGTAGAGCGGCACGCGCGCCATGATCGCGGCCGGCGTCAGCCAACCGACGCCTCCCACGCACACCGTCGCGTCGCTCACCAAGCTCAAAAGCTGCTCGACGCCGAGCTCGCCGTGGTGAAGTTTCTGGTCCGCGCCCGGGTCCGGCGCCACGAGCCATTCCTTGCCGGGCTCGAGATCGGCCACACTGATCACGAAATAGCCGCGGTGCCGCAGTTCCTGCGCTGCCTCGGCCAAGTACTCCGGGCGCGGGTTGCGGGCCTCGGCACGCCACTCCTCGCGCACCGTGGCCGGCTTGACGAGGGCGTAGGGCCGCGCGCCTACACACGCCGCCTGAACCGGCGGCAACGACCAGACCGGCTCAACTTTGAACAGGCGCCGCATCGACTCGACCGTCGACACGAAACCCGATCGGTACAGCGGGCTCGGGACTCCGTAGGAAACCCCGATCTCAGGGGCGCCCGCAGGCGGCTGCGACCAGCGGCCCGAGCTCTGGCGCTCGAGGTTCTTCACCTGCGTGCGCAGCGCCGTGTGCGGCCGCACGAAATGCACTTCCGGGAGATCCTCGTAGAGCTCGGGCCACGGCGTCTGCAACCAAACGGGGCCTTCGAGCTGCGAAACGAACGCGCGCTGGTAGAGGTTGTCGCCCAGCCCGTGCATCCCGCGCACGTACAGCGGTGCCATCTGCTTCTCCTCAGACGGTCAAACTATGCTTGGTATCCCTGCCACTTCCCGTTGTCGTTGAGCGCGCGAACGCCCGGGATGTTGGTGACATCCACCTGGCTGTCCTGCCAGTCGTTCGACGCGCCGGGCGCGTAGCGCACCCACGTCGCGCCCGCGGACAACGCAGCACGCACCGTCTTCAAGAAGCCTTTGGCGCCCGTTGCCGGACCGCCTTCGCCGCCACCGCCCGCGCGCTGGTACACCCTGACAACTTCAGGGAACTTCGCCGCGCGATTGGTGGCGACCCAGATTGGAGAAACACCCATGTGATCGCCCTCTTAGGTCATCGTCGAGAGAATGTTGGCCGCGAGCAGGCGGCCTGTGCTCATGTAGTGATACAGGAGCTCGCGCTGCGCCAAATCGAGCTCCACGGCGGCAGCGTTCTTCGCGCTGGCGCTCGCAGCGGGCAGCGCAGCCAGCACCGCCGTCAGATCCGCGACTTTCGTCTGCAGATGCGCCCCGGCGAAATCGCGTGGACGAGCAGAAACGGTCATATCCGATCCTCGCGGGGCGAACCGAGAACGTCGCGTGAATACCCCGACATGCTGAACACGCGACCTTTAAACTCGCCGTCGGCCAAGATTTTCAACTTGGCCCGATAGCCCTGAATGATTCGTGCTTCCTGCACGGGGATTCGCATCCCGTACGCCATCCCGCTGTCGCCGATCCGCAGGCAGTTCACGTGCTGCGGCACCTCGGCTTCGCCGGCGAAATAGCCGGAACCGTCCATCGGGCAACCGCACAAGATCACTTCGTCGTAGCCGAGCAGGAACCCGATCTTCGCCGCCTTGCTCGCTGAGGTCGCGGCGACCCCAACTTCGTGCGGCCACCAATCAGTAACCGACGGGAACAGCTCTTTGCACGCCTTCTGACGGTGCGGATGCGTAGATGCATGCAACCGCCAAGGCGGCGCATTCGGAAACCGCTCACGCCGCGCGCGAGCGAAAAACTCAGCCTTTTCCTCGTGCCCGGCGAGCACATGCTCCGCGCGTTCGATCGCAGTACACGCGCCGTTGACGAGCATCGCGCTCGCGAACGGCCGAATTGAGAACGCTCGTTCTACGTCTGAGAACAGGCAGGGCGCGCTACCGACGACCAGCAGCGTTTTCACGATGCGATGGGCTTGACAAACCCAGGAACAAGCGACGGCCAGATCAGAATCAGCTTCGGCTCATTCACGGCGGTCGAATACTTCGCCCAAGGCGGATTCGACGGAGCCGCAATCTGCGCCAACGCGAGCGTCATCAGGTTCGAGATGTTCTGCTGCGTATTGCCGACGTTGAGAGAGCCCTGCTGCAAACAGCGCAGCCGACAGGCCAGGTCGAAAGGCATCCAACGGGTGTAGGAGCTCACAAGACCCTCTCAAAGTCGGGCCGGGTGACAGTCCCCGGCCCAAAAGGGACAGCTGCGATCAGCCGCTGTTGATCGACGAATTCAGAACCGTGAAGTTCCAAAGGTCGACCACGCCGGAGACCGGCGGATTCGCAAGCAGGTTGCGGGTGTTGCTCTTGACGACGGCGAGGCCCGCCAGCCACGGCGAACCAGCCGTGGTGTAGTAGACCAGGTCGCCGACCTTCAGCTTCCCGGCCACGGCGTTGAAGTAGCCGCTTGCAGCGACCACATCCAGCGACGCTTCCTGGGCGATGTACGTCCAGAAGGTCGGGCAGTTGTCGTTCACCGGGCCGACCCGGGTGAAACTCTGGTTGTAGCTCGAAAAAGCCATGTTCGTTTCCTCTGAAGTGGGGTGGTGGAACGCCTACCGATCAGGTGCCGTAGACGTTCACGACCACGACGCCCAGCGGGTCGATGATGGCGGAGCCGGCCATGTAGATGGACTGCGACAGCCACGCACCGTTCTGCGGGATGAAGTCGACGCGCGAGCTCGGCTCGATGGCGGTCGCAAGACCGACAGCGGCTTTGTCATACGCGAAGCACTCCGTCACGTTGGTGGAACCTGCCGGGAGACCACCCTCGACGCGATTCTCGAGCACCTTGAAGGTGAACCCGAACGCCTTCTTGTTGTTCATGTCGGCGTCGACAAGGAGCCGCATCGTCTGGTAGTCGGCGCTCGTCACCTCGATCTCGGCGAGTGCCGTCTCGAGGGCGATGGCATTGATCGCCATCGTGTGATCGCCGCCGGACGCCTGCTGCTGCACGAGGTAGCGCTTCGCGTGCCGGATCTTGTCCGCAGTGAGGCCGCTGTTCGTGCCGCCGTAGCCGGAAGCCACGGTGCCCGCCGGGGCGCTGACCGTCGCAAGGGCGTTGATGATCAGCTGGTCCTCGGCACGGCCGATCGCCTTCGCGTTGTTCTTCGCGAGGTCGGCGCGCTCGTCGATGTTCGTCTCCGCCTGGTCGAACAGGTCGGTGTAGTCGCCCACACGCCAGTTCGTCAGCGTCGCGAAGATCTTCGAGTGGCTGGTGTCGTTCGGAGTGATTTCCTCCGCCGATGCGGTCTGTTGGTACGCAACGCTCGCGCCCATTTTACGGAACGCGAACTGTTGGCCGGTGACGCCAGCCTTCAACCGGACGGACGGACGCAGAACGCCCTCGCCCTGGTAGGCCAGCTTCACCTCTGTGTCGAAGGCAGCGATCGCTGCGTTCGTGCTGGAGGTGTACGTACCTCCAAGATGGATCGACATGTTGATTCCTCAACAAAAGGTTGAAAGGGAGAGCCCCTGCCGACTTTCACGGCGAACTGGTTCGATTGGGGTCCCGATCGCTCGGCCCGCTCTCACCTCACGCTGTCACGTCGCGTCAACGGCGAATGCTGGTCCAGGCTCTCGCGAGGTCCCTAGACGCATCTGCGTGATTCTGTCTGGGCTCTCGGCTGAGAGCCCAGTGCGAATCACTTCGCGCTCAATTCGACTTCCACCCGTCCGGCTGGTACTGCATCCCGGCCGGGAACTGCGAGAAGTACTCAGCCATCTCCTTCTCGACGGCTGCTCGGTATCCCGGCACCGCATCGACCTTACGTTTGCCGTCGGGCAGCTTCTCGGCGAGCTTCGCCTGAAGGGCCTGCAGGCCCGCGCGCGGCTGCGCGCCCGGAACGTCCTCGCCGGGCTTCGGCATGCGGACCTGGCCGGTCTTGCCGATCACCTGCTCGAGCACCTGAAACACCGCGTCCGCGTTCGGACCCGATGTCGCTGCGCGCAGCGCGGCGTAGCCCTCCGCACCGAGATTGGCTTTGCCCCACGCGGCGACCGCCGCAATGCGCGCGTCGGCGTTCTCACCGAGCGCCGCCTTGATCGCACCCATGTCGGGTGCTTGGGCTGCCTCGTACTGCACGAGCATCCCGAGGAGCTCGTTGTAGCCTTCCTGGCTGAGCTGCTTAGACGCAGCCCACTTCGTGAACTCCTGCATGACCGGATGGTCCATGCTGACTTCGATGCCTTCCGGGGGCGTGAAGGTGTACTTCCCGTCCTTGGGCGCTCCGACGAAGCCACCGAGCCGTTTCTCGAGCTCGGGATACGCCTTCGCCTGCTCGGCGACGGTTTTGTACTTGTCGGCCTTCAGCCATGTTGGCCTTTCGCCTTGGCCCATCACGCCTTCAGCGAGCAGCCATGCTTTGCCGCCGTTCGGGTCCGCGGCCTCTTCGGCCTTGCGGATGAGCTCGCGCGCGGCCGCAAGCTGCTGCTCGGGAGTGAGCTGCGCGGCCGGCGCAGGTACTGCGGCCGGGTCGGGCGGTAACAGCGAATCGCCGGGATCGGCCGCAGGCGCCGGCGCGGGAGCGGCTGCAGGAGCCGACGCAGGCGCCGCAGGTGCGGCCGGAGGTGCGGCAGGAGCTGCAGGCGCCGCAGGCGCGGCCGCCGGGGCTGCTGGTGCCGCTGCAGGTGCCGCGGGAGCGGCTGCAGGTGTGGTCACGTTGCTGTCCTCGGTTTGGGCAGATTCTGCCCCTGTTGTGCGAACTCAACTTGAGCCCAAATGCCCTCGATCAGCTCGCGAAATGCGTTGTGCGCCGCGTACTCTTGCGCCGACGCGCTGGCGGGGATGCGCGTCCGCCGCGCCAATTTCGTCCAGTGCTCGAGCAGTTCTCTCGCCCGCGGGTCGGCCGTCGGGCCGGCGAACACCAAATAACGCTGCGCGAAAATCAAGCCTTTCTCTTCGGCCACGGCCTTCTGCTGCGCGGCTTCGGGGAACAGCCAATCGTCCGGCTTCTCCACTCAACTTCTCCTACGACGCCGATACCGGCGGCGGACCGGCGCTCGTCTCGGGGTTCTGTCCGAACTGCTGCGCGGCCGTTGTCGCCCCTTCCTGCGCGATCTGCGCGGACTCTTGCGTCTGTGCGGCCTTCGCCAAGGTCTGCCCGAGCTCCTGCTTGTCGGTCTCCGACATGATCAGGCTTTCGGGGACGCCGTTCAGCCGAGCAACGTATGCCGGGATCTCCTGCACCTTCAGCCCTTGCGAAAGTGCGGCCATACCGGCTTGACCCATGCCAAGAACCGTCTGGATCGTCTTCTGCAACGACAGCAAGTCGTCCGCGTTCTGCGTCGTCGCAAAGGGCGATGTGTACTTCACGGCGACCACGCGGCCGTCCAGCCTGAACTTCGGGATCAGACCCTTCCGCTGCAGGATGAACACGCCGCGCGCGATGATCTTCGCGAGCAACTCGGACTGGATGCGCGTGTACTCGCCGTTCATCGCCCAAAGACGGTTCCGGTCCTGGACGCTGATTTCGGTGGCGCTCTTGACTGGCCCCTCGGACGGCTCCGGGCCGAGCATCGTGCGACGGACGCGCTCGCGCAGATCCTTCAGCATCTGCTCGGTGATCATGAAATTCTGGCCGAGCACAAGCGGCCGCAACGACGGATTGCCCTCAGCGTTGCTCGCGACCGGGATGATCGTGTTCGGCGTGAGGCTCGCCGTGTACGGGTTGAGCACGCCGTCGCTGACGCCGGTCATCGGAGGCGCGATTGAAAGCGCCGCTTGCGTCAGCACGAACTCCTGCATCCGGTCGAGAGTTCGTGCGTCGGCCAGCGCGAGCAGCACGCGGCCGCGCCCGTATGTCTCCCCGGCCGTTTTCGACGCCCGCGCGACGATCGTCGGGTTGCTCTTGCCGTAGTTGTAGCGCCAGATGATGCTCGGCCCGGCTTGGTCAATCACGAGCCCGAAGTACTGCTTCGTCTCCGGGTCGTACACTTCGCCCTGCAGGACGCTGAGCTTTTTCTCTGGCGCCGTGCGGATCACCTCTTGGGTCGCGGACGGCAGGTCGAACATCTCGAGCCCGGGGTACATGCGCAGCAGGTTGCGCGCCTCGGGCGTGCGCTCCATCCAAGTCGTCTCGACTGTGCCGCGCGGACCTTCCTCGATCTCGATCGCGGACAGCGGGATCGACTGGAATACGAACGGGCTGTCGTTGTCGCCCTCGTCAAACGAAAGCGCGCAGGTCCCCACCTGCAAGTCCAGCGCGCACTCGCTGATGACCGTGTTGAAGTTCGACTGATTCAGGTAGTTGAAGAAAATCTTCGTCGACTTCTGCAGCCCGGCCAAGATCGCCGGGTCCTTCTCAAGCTGGTCGGCAGTGATCGTGCCGCCGGGCGACAGCTGCGCCCATTCGACCCACGACGGAAAGAGAAGCGCGCACAGCGTGTTCGCTGCCGTGTACGTCGCTTCCTGCAACGTCGAGTCGAACAGCCGGTTGTTCCGGTACTGGCCCTGCGTGTGCCAGGTGAACGTCTCGCGGGCAGGCATCGAGAACAGGTACGCGTCCCGATACAGCGACACCCACAGGTCCTTCTTCTGCTGAGCCGCCTTCCGGCGCTTGATCAGCGCCTCGACGTTCTCAAGCCCAGAAGGCAGTTTGGAGACGAGCGACACGTCCTAGACTGGCTTGAAGTGCCGGCGGGCCATCCGCGCGAAGTTCGCCTCTTTGCGCACGATGGCGCTCTTCGAGTGCAGCCCCTTCTCGATGTCCTTCTCGGTCAGCTTGCCGTCCTTTTTGCCCGTCATCCGCTTTGTGAAGCGGCCTTTATGCGCCGGGTTGATGTGCATGCTCATGGTGTGATCGTGCCTCTGTAACTACCGCTGCCGCTGCCAAGGCGCGAGCTGCCGCTCGGGGCCGCGCCCGCACCAACCGCGCTCTTGCCCGCGCGGGTGTCAAGTAGGCTCGTTCGCGGCGTCCCGACGAGCTGCCCGTAAGAGTTGATCTGCGCTGTGCTGGGGCCCGGCGCGGTTGTCGGCGCGTTGTTATTGTTCCCGCGCATCGCGCGCGACAGTGCCGAGCCCCTGAAAACGCGAGTACCCTGCATCGCGTTCAGGATCGTCTTGCGCTGCTCGTTCTCTTGGAGATTGAGCTCCGCGTTCGTCTGCGCCTGTTCCGTCTGCAGCTGCTTCTGCTGCAGCGTCGGACCGCTGCTTCCGCCCCCACCGCCCATTCTTTACCCCGTGATGACGCAACCGCGCCGATGGATGTACTGATACAGCTGATGCGGCGTGCGCACCCAAAAGCTGTTGATTCCAAGCACGTACTTCGCGACCTCGACGCAGGAAACCGGCCCGACGTGGAACCATTGGCGGACCTGCTCCAACGGGCGACTCACGCGGACGTACTGGATGGCCGAGCCGGGACACCGCACCCAGGGCGGCGTCGGATCGAACGCGATGTCGGCGTCCAGAGTCTCGAGCCGCGGAAAGATGCCGACCCACATCACGTCGCTCAGCGCCGGGCCGTAGTAGACGGGGCGCACGAGCTCCACATGGCGGAATCCCGGTTTCAGCCACCGCAGCGAGCGGTAGTTGCGATCGTGATAGACGACGAACCAGCGCCGTACGGCGGCGTCGGCAACATCGAGCAAGCTGAGTCCGTTCACTGCAGGTTATGTACGACGGTGTAGTCGACCAAACGCTCGATCAAGGTCGTCGTGAAGAGCAGGAGCTGAATCGACAAGAACCACGCCGTGACGAGGACGCACCAACCAAGGGCGCGCAGCCACGGTCTCATGACACGTGCTGCGTCGCATCCTCAGCGCCGAGCAGCACTTCGCTATGCCACTGGCCGTTGATGTAGTCGAGCGAGGCCAAACCGCCTTCGTCGAGGTCGAATGCATCCGGGTCGTTCTCGAGCGCCTGTCCGAGGCAGCGCAGATTTGACCCCGAGCACACGATGAGCACCGGCTTGCGCGACTTCACGGCCTGCTTCGCGACCTTCTCGAACCACGGCAGGAAGCGCGCACGGAAGCTGTTGTACGATTCGCCGCCCGCAGGTGCGCGGTCCGGGTCCTGGATGAGCTTCTGGACCTCGGGGCGCCCGTAGCGCTTGCGCGTCCCGGCGATGATCCCGAGGTTCCAGGTCTTCGCGTCCGGCTCCGTCTTCACTGCCGGATCGGCCAAGCCGCCGGAGCGCACAATGTGGGCCGTCTCCGCGGTGCGCCTGAGCCCGGGCTCGTAGATGGCCGCGAGCGGCACTTTTTTCAAAAATTGCTGCGCAGGAATTAGCCCGATCCGACCGTCGTCTGAGAGTGGCAGGTCGAGCCATCCGTCGGAGCGATGCTCGACATCAAGTGCCGTCGCCCCGTGACGCATCAGATAGATCGTCGCCTGCACCGCGCTCGCGGGCGCGTCAAGTAGGCTGCTACCTGCGCCGTCGAGGAGCGAATCAGCGCTCGTTGAAGACACTACCACTCCTCGGGTCAAAGTTGGGTTTGTACTGGCCGCGCTTCGTCTGCGCGGAGGGTTGCGGCGTCACCGATTGGCCGTTCTTCGGCCATGCCGGCTCTTTGCCGGTGCCGTCGGAGCTCACACGGCCCTCCCCGCCGCCGAGCAGCAGGTACTGCAGCGCGTCCGCGATGTCGGCGAACGGTGAGACCTTGTCGGGCTGCTCGGTGTACCGCTCATCGCCCGACAGCTTCAGCTTCCGGTACTGGTACTTGCTGATGCACGCCGCCCGCAGGACCTTGCAGTCCGGGTGAATCAGGATCGCCGGCTCGCCGTTGACCTGGCGGCGCAGCACATCCTCTACCGCAGCGACACGCGTCTCCGGGTCGTTCGTGCGCGCGTTCACCACGGACACGCCAGGGAACTGCCGCTGGACGATCATGCGCATGTCCATGTCGTCGGCGCCCTTCGCAGCGCCCGCCGGGTCGCATGTGATGCGCTCGATCTGGAAACCGGGGATTTTCTCAGCCAGGAACTGCGCGAGCACTTGCGCGTGCTGACGCATCCCCATGCCGTCCCCGATCACCTCGTACCGGCAACGCCACTGGCCGCTCTCCGTGCGCTGCGCGATCAGCGCCGCTGGGTGTCGGCCCGTGTTGTCGTACCCGATTCGGATTGGCACGACAGGCGTCGACTTCGGCCGAAGCGTCGTCTTCGCAAGTTCAAACACCGCGCAGTGCGCGTTGTCGTTGTATGACGCGTACACCGGCTTGCCGGCCCGCGAGACGCCGTACTTACAGTGGACGTACATCCCCGCGTCATTCGGGCTGTACGTGTCGAGCAACCGTGTGTAGTACGTGCGCCCCTGCTCGCGTCGACGCGCGTCCGTGACCGCGAGAGCCAGCGTCTCGGGTGTCTGCGCGAGATTCTCAAGATTCTCGGCCGCCGGATCGAGACCACCGGGCTGCTTGAAGAACGCGAAACCGGGCCGCTTGTTCGCCACGAACATGTCGTGGAAGTCGCTCGTGAACGGCCAGGGATTCGTGTCCCCGATGATTCCCTGCCAGGTGCAACCGCCCTGTTGCGCATTCGGGAATCGACCGTACCGGGCGCGGGCGTTCGCGAAGATCTCAGTCGAAATCTCGCGGAACTCGTTCATCCACATTCCAGTGACTTCCAACGACAGCAGGTTCGCAACGTCGTCGGCGTCATCCAGCGCGCGGAACATCACTTCAGCGTGCAGAAGGTGTTTGCTTCCCTTCGGCGAAAACCTCCATGTCTGCGTCTTCGTCGTCGAGGTCCACTTGCGCAGCTTGTTGTCGTTCGCGAACAGGCTGAACCACGACTTCATCGTGGTATCGTGTAACTGCGGCCCGGTGTTGCGGATCACAACCCAACGCGACCGCGCGATCCCGTCCGGCCCCGGCCGCTGCTCGAAGATATGCCGCGCGACGCGCAAGCAGGCCGCGGTCGTTTTACCGCTTCCGACCGGCCCCATGATGACCGAGACCTCGGAATCGTCCAAACAGAACGCGCCGGCGACCGGGCCGAGCGGGTTCATGCGAGCCAATCCTCTTCCGGCTCGGGCAGTGCGATCTCAACACCGCGCGGCGTCACGTCCTTCACGCCGCCGTCGGGCTGCATGACCTGGATGTTGAGCGCCGGCCCAACGAGCCCGATGTTCACTTCGAGCTCCTTGTCCTTGAGCAAGCCGGCGGCCTTCATCAGCACTTCGTTCGCCCGTGAGGCCGCACCCGCTTCCACTTCCTCGAGGATCGCGTTCTCGCCCGGGCGCCGCGGGTCGAACACCGCAATGCCCTCGTGCAGCACGGGCTTCGGGGTCAGCAGCGTCTCGACAATGTCGTCCTGCCGGGCGAGCAGGCGGTCCCGATCGAGCGCCTCTTGCCCCGCTTCGGCCTGCCAGATACGCACGACGGTGCTGTAGTCCGGCTCGCGCATCCAGTTCCTGTGCGACGTGCTCTTGCCGTGGTCGCGGCCGAGCGCGCGGGCGGTACGCCGCACATTCAGTCGGTTGTGTTGGAACGCGAGCAGCCACTCGCGTTGGATCTTCGTCAGCCGGCTGAAACATTCCTCGAGGAGCGCGAGACGCGCGCGCGGCTCAACGGGCAGCGCCGCCGGAGCGGGAAGCTGCGCGGGCGCATCGTTGAGCCAGTCCTCACTCAAAACCCAACCTTCGCGAGTCCCGCGCTGTTCAAGGTCGCGACGACGCCCCCGCGAGAGATCCCGCGCGCCTTGCGGATGCCCGTGAACCCCTCGTTGATCTCGCGCTCGGTCGGCGCGGCCGCGCCGCCGATCTGCTTCACGGCGACAGCGACCTGGTTCACCGTGTCGTCCCACATCGTGCGAGCGAATGCCGGGTCGCGGCCTGACTTGATGGCGGTCGCCATCGCGCCGAGGATGTCATGGTAGTCGGACCAGTTCCGATCACACGCGGCCTTCGCAGCCTGGCGAATGTCGCGCCAGTAATCCGTGCCGATGATGTACTGCTTCTTGTCGTGCCGGTACGGATTGCCCGGCAGGAGCTCGTACACCTGGACCTCGTCGTACGTCCCGACGTGCTTGTACAGGCCCTTCTCGAGGAACATCGCCATGCGCTCGCGCGTCGCCGGGTTGACTTCCTTGTCGAATGCGCGGTTGAACGGGCGGTACGCGAGCCACTGGCCGTCGCAGGCCATGACGCGGTTGGTCCCGCGCATGCACGCGTCGATCATGTGTTGGAACGCGAGCGTCGTCTTGCCGGCGTTCGCGTCCTCCACCTTCAACCAGTCGTCGGCCGTGTCCGTCAGCCAGTCGTCGACCGGCTTCGCGGGCGCGTCGAGCCAGCCCGTGTCAGCTTCTCCTAACACGGGTTAGAACCCTTCCTCGTCGTCGTTGGCCTTGATGCCCATCAGAGCGCGAGCCCGGCGATCAGGCCACCCACGAACGCGATCGCCAGCGTGAGGATCACGATGGCCCGGTTCGCTTCGAGGTAGTTCCACGCCGACTTGATGCGCGCGAGCTCGACCTCGTACTGCGTCTGCACGTCGGCGACCGCCAGCGTGAAGTGCGCGCTCATCGCGTTGATCTCGTCCGCGATCGCGTGCTCGACGCTGTCGACGGCTGAGGCCGCGAGCCCGAGCCGCTTGACGATGTTGGCCGCGGCAACAGTGCCGATCTTGACGAGCTGGCCCCGGGGCACAGCAACCTGGTCAGTCATGAGGCTTCTCCTGTCGAGTTGGAATCGGGTGGCGCTGCAGGCGCCTTCGATCGGTGCCAAAATGAGGCACCTAAGCTACGCTTCCCGACTAGAGCGCGGCCCGGAATTGGCCCCTCGGACAGCAGGGCACGCGTTCAGGTGCCGTTGATGGCGACCGGCCCGAGATACTGCGGGCCGAGGTCGAGGTACTTCGGCTTGGCACTCGCGGGTGCCTCCTCGGCAGCGGGCGCCGTGTGTCCTTCGTGGAGCGCTTCCTCGAGGACTTCAAGCGCGCTCTCGACCTGCTCGGGTGTTGGGTCGGTCATCGTGTCTCCTGGTGAGGCCAAGCCCCGCGCCGACGCGACGGCCTGCACAGGCGCACGCCGGGAGAAGGCAGCGTGGGCGTGGACGAACGGCGGTGCGACGCCGGCGCGGGGTGCCACCTTCGAGGGATCGGAATTGGTGCCGCGCCTGGTTGCACGGCTATGGGGTGGCGCGGATCTTCGGTTTTACGGTCTAGCCGTGAGAAGTTCTCCGGCCCCATATAGCATACTTACCGGGTTTCGGTGTTTTTGGTATAAAAATTTTTTGGCGACGATTTAACGATATGAATTCGTTAAAATTTTTGGCCAAAACTCTGCGCACGACTGACATCGCGCGTTGAATCGCGATTTTGGAAAGTCGATTTTATGACAAATAGGTGCGAAGCCTTCCCTTGCGAGTGCCTTATGGCAAATGCGCTTGTGGAGGGTTACCCTCCCACGCGAGCGCTTGCGCTGTTGCATGAACAAATGAACGTTTGCGCGTGCAACGCGTGCGCGTGGAGCATTTACAGGTGCGCTCGAGCCGCGTTGCGCACGTGACAATGCGCCGGCCGAAAAACAAATCGGGCTCTCGGTGCTAGCTAACCGGGTGCCGTGCGCCATCCATGTGCCATCTGCGCCACCCTAAAGGGTGATGGCGCAGGATGGCACACGCATGGGCCTTGGCCGATGTGCCAATGGCACACGTTTGGCACACGTTGGCACATGGCACACGTTACTCCGTTTCACCGTTTCACCGCTCCACGGATCGCGCGCTCCATTTAATATCGTCAAATCGCGCACCCGCCAAACCGCTCCACGGATCGCGCGCTCCATTTAATATCGTCAAATCGCGTGCCCGCCAAACCGCTCCACGGATCGCGCGCTCAATTAATATCGTTAAATCGCGCACCCGCCGCACGGCATGACCGGCCGCGTACCTGGCCGCTCCGCGCCCCGTGAGCTCATACCCGCCATGCGCCAATCCCGCGCTCGAGCGCCATTCCGCCGGTTATGTGACATATCCGACCGCATACGAAGCCCGCTGGGCCACGATCGGCAGGGGGGCCGCTGCCTTGGTATGGCGCCGTTTGCGCGTTATTGTCAAATAGCGATTCGCCTGGCATCCTGGCGGCGCCGCTCGGATAGTGCCCGCGGCACTACGTCTCATCTTTTCACGTTCGCATGTTGCACGCGCAAACGGGTAGGGGTATGCTTGGCTCATCTTGAACCGGGAGCGAACCATGCGCATTACCTTTCTTGACGGGTCTTGTAGGGACATAGCGGAGCTGCGCGACGCGAATCTGCGCGACGCGAATCTGAGCGACGCGGATCTGAGCGACGCGGATCTGCGCGGCGCGAATCTGTGCGGCGCGGATCTGCGCGGCGCGGATCTGCGCGGCGCGGATCTGCGCGGCGCGAATCTGTGCGGCGCGGATCTGCGCGGCGCGAATCTGAACGGCGCGAATTTGCACGACGCGGCTCTGCGCGACGCGAATTTGTGCGACGCGAATCTAAGCGACGCGAATCTGAACGGCGCGAATCTGAACGGCGCGAATTTGCGCGACGCGAATCTAAGCGACGCGAATTTGCGCGACGCGGATTTGCCTGTAGGATATCGTATTGCGCGCTTAGACTTTGGGGGCTGGGCGGTAACAATCACGCCCAAAACAACGCGCATCGGTTGCCAGCTGCATCCGAACGCGGAATGGTTGGCTCATACTCCATCGAGCGTTGCGGATATGGCCAATGGCGCGCGCGAATGGTGGACCCGTCACGGCGCGGCAATCTGCGCGGTTATCCGGGACGTGATGCAACCGTGAAGACCATATCCGTTCCAACAATCATCGAGCACCACGCAGCGGAACAGCGCGTGGCCGAGATATTGAAGCTTTGGGTTTTAAGACTCGCACAGACGCAGCCTATCGGGCCGCGAGGATACAGCCTATGAGCGCGTACCGTCACTCGGTTTCGCGCCTTGCGGCGCACATTGGAAGCCTACAGCGCCAACGCGCTGCGGCAATGCGAGCGGCGCGGGAATGTCACCCGGCCGACTCGAACCTTTTTGTCGCGATTGCACGCATGGCGCATCGGAG
>VFSW01001424.1_pt1 | contig 36552 bp, 30 predicted proteins | sample 5358111 | NCBI WGS metagenome assembly VFSW01 (sample SAMN11554181, study PRJNA540505) | mine drainage metagenome | isolation source: sediment from site ElyBrook_90M | place: USA: Ely Copper Mine, Vershire, VT | collected 2017 | reverse complement strand
CCCCATGAGCCCGCCGAGCAGTTGAGGGGGGTCTAATTTCGGGTGGCCTGGGGTTTTTGGGGGGGTGCTTGGCTGTTTTTGGAGGGGCGGGCTGCGGGGGTTGTTCGTGCGCCGGTTACACCACGCTATAACCGTGAGACTCGTAAGGCATCTCTACTGGGAAAGTCTGAATGTCCAGGTCGATGCTGGCAATCTCCGTGCCACATTCCCTGGCGTGGTTGCGGGTACATTGGCAGAGTTCGGTAAAGCGTATGTGGCCGCTCTGGCTCAGTTCCAGACCGGCGCCAATCAGAACACTGTAAATATCCACACAAGCCTGCCGCTCGAACTCGAACAACATGCTGATTTTGCCTGAATCGTCTGCACCACGGCTCAGCACCCAGCCGCCGCAGCCCAGGATCGCGCCAGTGAGGCACTGCACCAGTCTTCCAGGCTCCTCTATGGAGACGGCTTTCATTTGCATCGCCCAGGGAACTCTGGACTCCTGCGCCGCATATTGGTCCGGCATCGTCAGCCTCACAACGCTCTTATCGGTGATGAGGAGAACAGCTTAACGATTGTGCAGGAGTCGAACGGAGCTTGACCTGCTTTGACACATCTTCGCCTTTTAGCGCTGACTGGCACACTGCTACGGTAACCGGCGCCTTGGCCGTACTGTTCGTGATGGGCTGGTCGCCGCGGTCGCGCATCCCCGCAAACCCTGCAAAATGATTTAGCTTGATAGACAGAATGATCGTAGGCTCCGGAATCGACCTGGCAGAGATAGGGCGCATTCAAACGTCTATGGATCGCTACGGGCAGCGCTTTCTGGGGCGCGTCTACACTAGCGCGGAACAGGCCTACTGCCTGCGCAAACGCAAGGCTGCGGAGAGTTTTGCAGCCCGCTTTGCCGCCAAGGAGGCTGGAGCCAAGGCTCTGGGTACAGGAATCAGCTTCGGTGTCAGTTGGCTGGAGATCGAGGTTGTCCGCGAATCAAGCGGAAGACCCACGCTGCGCTTTCACGGTCGTGCCGCCCAAATTGCAGCCTTGCTGGGCGTCACCCGCGCCGCGCTCTCCATTACCCACACCGCCGAGCTCGCTATGGCCAGCGTCGTGCTTGAAGACGGGCAATAAAAAGCTTCTCCGGTTGCTTTCGGCATAAAACTACCGCCGCTTAAAGGCCAATTCAGCGGAAATAAGCAGTTTTGCAGCGTCACCGTAACGCCTTGTGGTCTGTTGAACTGCTTTCATTCCTGTTATTTCTGGTATCCTCAAGGCGTCGACAACCGGCTCACTTCAGCGAGGGAGTTCCGTGCCAAGCCGCAAAGATATCCAGTGGTCGCAACTCAGAGTCGGAGCATTGGTGGTGACGGCCATGGCCGTACTCATCGGACTCATTTTTCTCATGTCCGGCACCACCGGCGGCTTGTTCGCGCGCAAACTGGTGCTGCGCTCCTACTTTGAGAATGCCGCCGGGCTCAAAAATGGCGCCCCGGTTACCCTGGAGGGCGTCACCATCGGCAACGTCACCCATGTCCGCGTCGTTCCCAGCCGCAACCCCACCCCTGTGGAAGTAACCATGCAAGTGGGCCTTGAGTTTGCACACGATTTGCATACCGACTCCACCACCTCCATCGCCCAGGCCGGGGTACTCGGAGACAGCTACGTCGATATCGACTCCACCCACGCCAGCGGCCCCCAGCCGGACAAGAACGCCGAACTCAAGGCCACCGGCTCGCCCAGCATTCAGGACGTCATCCGCACCAGCGCGGGTTCCATTGACCAGCTCACTTCTCTGCTCCACAAGATGAATATCCTCGCCGATACGCTCAACAGCAAGCGCGGCACCATCGGCCAGTTCATCAACGACCCCACGCTCGCCCAAAGAATTACCCGCATCGCCTCCGACCTCGAGTCCATCAGCGGCAATATCGCCTCCGGCAAAGGCTCGCTGGGCAAGCTGATCAACGACGACAGCCTTTACACCCGCGCCAACTCGGCCATCGACCGGCTCGACAAGATCACCACCAACCTCGACGAAGGCAAGGGCAGCATGGGCAAGCTGCTCCGCGACGACTCGCTCTATAACAACCTGAACTCCGCCGTGGCCAACGCCAACCAGTTGGTCGGCCAGATCAACGCCGGCAAGGGCTCCATCGGCAAGCTGGCCAGAGACCCCGCCTTCGCGCAGAAGCTCGACGACGCCGTCACCCGCTTGGACTCGATTCTCACCAGCGTGGACCAGGGTAAGGGAACGCTCGGCCAGTTGGTGCAGAATCGCACCCTCTACTACCACGCCGACCAGACCTTGGACGAAACCGGCCAGTTGGTCAAAAGCATCCGCCAAGACCCCAAGAAGTACCTCGTCATTCGCCTCAAGCTCTTCTGAGTACTGGCAGCCAAGCGGATAGTCCGGGTTCTAGCAGGTAGCCCAGATTTCGGCAGGTGGCTCGCGCGTCCTCCGCAAAATCTCCCTTCGCCTTGAGAAGCTGTGCCCTGTTCATCGCGTTTTTTCGCGATGAGCGGGTCTTCCGGTCAGAGACATAGTGCTGGAACAATTACCAAATCACACTGTCTAGATACTAGGAGCAGATTTCGAGCGGAGCTGGCGACGTTAGCGAAGTTGGCAAGACAGGCTATAGCAGTTCTCCATTTGGAGTAGAGGGGAATCACGATCGCCGAGTGATTTTTCCCATAAGAAAAAGCCGCCTTGCACGCCCCTATGAACTCCACAGGAATTGGAGAGCTGATCGAGAACATCAGCATCTAACTCCGCTACTCGTACCTCAGCGCCTCAATCGGGTCCAGATTCGCCGCGCGAATCGCAGGAATCATGCCGCTTACCAGGCCAGTAACGGCAAGTATTCCTGTAGCTACAATCACTGAGGCTGGCGAAATTCTGAGATAGATATCCGCAGCCTCGGCATTTTTGGCAATGGCGCTATAAAACGGAATCCGTCCCACCAAAATGGAAACGAGATAGGCCAGCGTAATGCCGCTCACGCCGCCCACGCCGGTAATCACAAAGGCTTCGGCTAGAAATTGCAAAAGAATGTGCTGCTTTTGCGCGCCCAGCGCCTTTTCAATGCCGATCTCGCGGGTGCGCTGTTGCACCGCAACCAGCATGATATTCATCAGCCCAATGCCGGCAATGCCCAGCGTCAGCGCGCCCACCATCGAGAGCAGCACCTGCAGCGCGATGGAAAGAATCTGGAACTGGTGCATTTGCGTCATCAGATTCGCAACGTAGATTGCATTGTGATCCGAGGGTCTGAAGTGATGCGCCACCGCCAGCGTCTCGCGAAGATTCTTTTCCACTTGTTGAGAATCGCCATGAAAAGTTAGCCAGATTTCATCCAGATATTTCGTATCTTTGATGTCGCTCATGGTGCTGAACGGAATATAGATTTGCCGGTTGCGGTCGTTGCCTTCACCACCCTCCTGCATCTTGGGATGCAGCACGCCCACAATGGTGAACAAAACTCCGTTCAGCCGGATGTTCTCTCCCACCGCCCAGCCGCCGCTGAAGAGTTTGGTCTTCGCCTCTGAACCGATCACGCAGACGTGCGCGCGCTGCTGGTCCTCGGCGCCGTTGAAGAAGCGGCCCTGATCCACATCCAGACTCCAGATTTCGTTAAAGTAGGAGCGCACTCCGTTCACGGTCCATGTGTAGGCGTGCAGATCGTTCTGCACCGGAACATCTTTCTCCACTCCAGGTGAAATGTGGATGATGCCGGGAACGCTATTCGCAACGCGGTCAATATCGTCCAGGGTAAAGCGCACCTTCACGCCCGCTTTATCTCCGCCGGCCTGCTCGCTGGTGCGGCCCGGAAAAGTGCCGATAATGTTCGTGCCCCACTCGGCAAAGATGGCCTCGATCGCATGACTGAAACCAGCCCCATAAGCCAGCAACAGCACCACTGTGGCAATTCCCCATGCCATGCCGATCATAGTGATGGCAGTGCGCCGGCGGTTGTAGACCATCGCCTCCCAAGCCTGTCCCAGAATGTCCTTGAACATGATCTAGCCTCTGGTTTCTAGCTTCCAGCTTGTAGCTGAAGGCTGCTGCTCTAGAACTTCCGGCTGAATTCTCAGTCCCTCAAGACTGCGTACTCCAAAAGTCCTTCATGTTTCTTGAATCAAAAACCGCCAAACGGAACCGCTAGAAGCTTCCCTACTCCCGCCTAAGCGCCTCCACCGGATCCAACTGCGCCGCCTTGCTGGCCGGGTAGAGCCCCGCTGCCACTCCGCTCACCACCAGCGAGCCCAGAGCTAGCGCGGCAGACCACGGCACCAGCCGCGGCGGATCCCAGCCCGGCATCTTGCCGGTCAGCAGTTGCTGCAACACCCACATAAAGCCTGCCGATACCGCAATGCCAATCACTCCGCTCACCCCGGTCAGCAACAGACCTTCCCAGAAAAACTGCGCCAGGATACTGCTCCGCGTAGCCCCCAGCGCCTTGCGCAGCCCTATCTCCGGCGTCCGCTCAGTCACTGAGACCAGCATGATGTTGATTATGCCCACGGCGCCCAGCGCCAGCGTCACAATCCCTACACCGCCCAGAAAAATGTCCATGGCGAAAAAAATAGCACCAATCATTTTTTCTTCTTCAATGGTGTCGAACTCATCGAATGCATCCGTAAGCGCGGGGTCAAAGCCATGCCTCTGGGCAATAACGCGATGCACCGCTGCCACGGCCGCCGCGGCCTCGCCTTTGGTGGTTGGCTGGTACTGGATCGAGGTCAGAGCATCAATCGGAATATTGTCACCCTTCAGCGGATAGAGCTCCTGCATGGTGGTGACGGGAATATAAACCTTCTGGTCGTCGTAGTCGTTGTTGCCGCGGCTGATTTTGCCTACCCGGCCCACAACCGTAAAGGCGGTTCCGTTGATAGTAATGCTCTCGCCCAATGCCGGATGGCCGGGAAAAAGCAGTACCGCCGCCTTCGCTCCCAGCACCACTACGCGGCGATACTCAGCCAGGTCTGCGTCGTCCAGAAAGCGGCCTGTCTCCATCGGAATAAAGCGGACCACCGTGTAATTCGGTTCCACTCCCATGACGTGACTGGATGTATTGCTCCACTGGCTTACTTCATACAAATCTGACCGGTTCAGTTCAACGGTAACGGCGCGCAACTCCGGCAGCTTGCGCACCGCAGCTGCATCTCCCATGGTCAGCTCGTAAGGGCGCATCCCGGTGTGCTGGTTGGCAACTTCGGGAATGTTGGCGTTCCACATCATCACGAGGTCGTTGCCCAGCGTTGCCAATTGCTTATGCTGCCCGGAGCGGAAGCCCTCGCCCAGTCCCACAAGCACCAGCAGAGAGCCAACTCCCCAGGCAATCCCGAACATGGTCAGAAAACTGCGCAGCTTGTTGGCTGCGATAGCCTGAAAAACTTGTGCGAGAGTGTCTGAGAATGTCTGCATAGACTTCGTGCACCCAGGGGGAGGGCGCTCGAAGTCTGATACGCGCTGGAACCGGTTTCAGTTCCGGCTACAGGCAAAGCAGCTCTATCCTTCGCGGCGGCGGCGCTGGTGGGTGGAGGGAATGTTCATGTCTTCGCGGTATTTTGCTACTGTACGGCGGGTCAGTTGGATTCCCTGCCTCTTCAACATTGCAGCCAACTGGTCGTCGGTCAGCGGGTGGCCCGCATCCTCGTCCTCGATCAGCTTGCGTACCTTGCGCTTAAGCACCAGCAGCGGCGTATCGGCGCCCTCCGGCCCATTTGAGCCCTCTGAGAAGAAGAAGCGTAGTTCGATGACTCCCTGCGGCGTATGCGCATACTTGTTGGCCACCGCGCGGCTTACCGTCGAGGGGTGTACACCAATCTCCTCCGCCACTTCTTTAATCATCATCGGCCGTAGAGCCTCGATGCCCAGGTCGAGAAACTCCTGCTGGCGGCGCACAATCACTTCGCATGTGCGCAGAATCGTACTCTTGCGCTGAGCGATGTTGCGCATCAGTTGCATCGCGGAGCGGAACCGCTCCTTTACGTAGTCTTTAACCTCTTTGTCGGTGCCTTCTGCCACCAGCATCCTGCGGTAGCGCCGGCTCAGGCGCAGGCTGGGCAGATCCTCCTCGTTCATTGACACCACCCACTCGCCGCCCCGCTTAATAAACACCACATCCGGCTCGATCAGCCGCGTCTGCTCGCGGTTGTACTGGCGGCCAGGCCTCGGGTCCAGTGTACGGATGAACTCCAAACCGGCGTGGGCCTCTTCCACAGTCACTTGCGCCACACGCGCCAGGTCTTTCAAATCTCTCTTCTGCAGCAGATGCAAATGCTGGTCCACAATCAGCGCGGCTACTTCCATGCTGCGCCGCCGCTCTTCCAGTTGAGCCTCGGCCTCGGCACGGAAACTGCGATGAGGATCTTCATCCGTCTCCTCCGGTTGCCGCGCATACAGTTGGCTGAACTCGTGCTGTTGGGCCTCAATCTGGATCAGCAGGCACTCGCGCAGATCCCTGGCCCCCACGCCGGCAGGGTCAAGATGCTGCACCAGGTCGATGCCGTGCCGCACCCGCTCAATCTCTGCCTCCGTTGCCGCCTCGGCGTTCTCCGGGGAGGAGCTGCATGCCGCGGCCAGCTCTGCCTCGCTCGCCGCTAGATATCCATCTTCATCCAGATTGCCGATTACGTACTCCACTGCGTCATGCAGCTTCGCATCCAGCGTCAGAGCTCCCAGCTGCCACGCCAGGTGATCGGAAAGAGTCGTAGGCTGGGAGAGAAAGTTTTCGAACGAGGGCTTTTCGCTCTCTTCAAACTCCGGCTGCGTGCGAAAGCCGGGGTCAAGGTAGTCCTGGAAGTACGATCCGAAATCGATCTCGCTGAATACGTCCTTCGGCGGGGCCGCCGCTTCCTCTGCTCCTCTTTCAAGCAGTTTCTCGCGCCCCGCAACCTCATCCAGCATCGGAACTGATTCGTCAATCTCTTCCAGGACGGGATTTTCAACCATCTCGGCATCGATCATCTCCTTCAGTTCGAGCTTATTGAGCGCAAGCACACTCACCATCTGCATCAGGCCCGGAGTCAGGACCTGGCGTTGCGACACCTTGATACTCAATCTGGGTTGCAACAGTGCCATAAGTGGACTCGATTCCCGCTTGTACTCACCGCTAGTGTAATCGGATAAGAAAAAACCTAAAGAGTAAATTGACTCATTCTGAGTCAATCGTCCCAGAACGGGTAGCACTCATTCCGGGAATCCCTCTCTGGAATGGGTTAGCTACCCAGGCCCATCTGTGGAATTGACGGAACGCCAATTGCTGTCAACTCGCTTTCCGCCGAAAATATGCTATCCACCGCTTCAGCCTAGCGAAAAGCCTTCGCCCAGGTACACTCGCCGCACCTCCACGTCGTTGCCCAGCTCATGCGGAGTTCCAGTACGGAAAATCCTCCCCTCGGCGATGATGTATGCCCGGTCGGTCACGCTCAGCGTCTCGCGCACATTGTGGTCGGTCACCAGGATTCCGATGCCGCTGGCCTTCAATTCAAAGATAATCTTCTGCAACTCCAGCACGGCAATGGGATCGATACCGCTGAAAGGCTCGTCCAGCAGAATAAAGTTGGGCTGGATGCAGAGCGAACGCGCAATCTCCACCCGCCGCCGCTCTCCGCCTGAAAGCGCATAGCCGCGCGTGGTGCGGATGTGGCCGAGATTCAACTGACTGATCAGCCGCTCGGCCCTGGTGCGCCGCTCCCGGTTTCCCAGCGGTTGCGCCTCCAGCACCGCCAGAATATTCTCCTCCACGGTCAGCTTGCGAAAGACCGATGGCTCCTGGGGCAGGTAGCTGATGCCGAAGTTGCGCGCGCGCAGATACATCGGCACATGTGTAATGTCGGTTTTGTCCACCAGCACGCGCCCGGTCTCCGGAGCCACCAGTCCCACGATCATGTAAAAGCTGGTCGTCTTGCCGGCGCCGTTCGGCCCCAGCAGTCCCACCACTTCTCCGCGGGAGATGCGCAGATCAACTCCGCGTACCACCTGCCGCCCCTTGTACGACTTGCCGATTCCCTCGGCGATGAGTGTCTCCATATTTCTCTTCGGTTCGCTCCCGCCTTCACCTCGGCGCCGTTGTCTCCGTCCTGGTCTCGCGTCCGCCGCCTTCGATACTGACGCTATCATCGCGGCTATGGAAAATCAAAGCCTCGCCCGTCACTGTTCCGCGCGAAGGATCGGTCATCCGGGGCGGTGCAGCGGTGGTTCCCGTCAGCACATACTCCCCGGTCTCGCTGGTATACACAAGCCGCTCCCCGGTTCCTCGCCGCCCTTGTGAGCTCACCGTTACATGGCCCCTGGCTGTCATGCGGTCCACCTGCGCTGCTCCGCCCTGCTTGCCGGCATGATTGCCCGGCGGCAGCAGATCCACCTCAACTTCATTTGAGATCGAGGTGGCGGTACCTGTCTCGGCTGCGACCGTGCCCAGTGCCCCGCCGCGCATCACCGCCTTGCGCTCAGCGTTGGAGTACTTCAGCTCGCCTCCCCGCACCCTGATCACAGAAGCTTCGGATGTTTTACCCGCCGCGCCCTTTCCCTGCTTTAGTCCAGCCGAACTCACCATCACCGCGCGCACCGGCTCTTTCGGGTCCGTGCTCCGCGCCGCCAGCGTCTGTTTCGCTCGATCCAGCACAATCATCGGCGCCGCAATCGAGTTTGCCTGCTGCCATAGCCGCGCGTGTCCCCGGAATGTCGCTTCGCCGGTAGTCTGGTTCAGTTGCGCTTCGGCTGAAACGGCGTGCGCCGGCCCTTGCCCGCCAAATGTCGTGTTGCCTCCGCCCGGTCTGCCCATACTGGACTTACCGTTCTCAGCGCCAATCCAACTCGCCTTCACATTGCCGTGTACAAACGCATCGCCCGAGGCCTGCGAAACATCTATCTTGTCTGCCGTCAGTTGCAAAGCGCCGTCTTCCACCCGCGGACTCTGCGTCAGGTGAACCCAATCTCCAGTCCCCCCGTACACGGCTCGCCCAGCCGTAGCGCGCATCGGCGCCGGTGCCTCAGCGCCTGACTTCGCCGCAGGCTGCTGCACCATCACCACATGGCCTTCCACGTTGGCAGATTGAATCTCTCCTGCGGCACCGCTCTGGCCGCTACTCCTGTTCTTTGCGCCGCTCTTTGTCCCGGAGGCCGCGCCGGTCCCAAATTGCACCTGCAGCCGGTCGCCGCTAGTGGTCTGCCGGGTTCCCGTGGCGGTAGTCTCCTCCAGGCAGGCGTGGCCCACTCCGGTCATCGCGGACAACTCCGAGCCAGGCCCGAACTGGCCGGTCAGCTCATCGGCCGTCAACAGCGAGGGCTCCACAGCGTCCTTGCCACGCTGGCTTTCGCCCGTCACCACTACTCCTCCCGTACCCAGAATCGTAGCCAGCTCTGTCTGGCCATGCCCGCCTTTGCGGAATTCCGCATCGGCCACCGGCGACCGCCAATCCCTGCTCTCCCGCAGCGGAACAGTCCCTTTCTTGTCATGAACTTCGCTTAGTTGCTCACTGTGCAACTCCACGCCCCGCTCCAGATGTGCATGACGCAGTTGCCCTTCGGATGTGAATTCAAGCTCCGCCGAGGGTGAAGTTCCATGCATCTGCCGGCCCGCGCTCACAGAATCGATTGTGACGCCGCCCTGCATATGGCCATGGCGAGGCTGGTTGTGCTCGTTGAATTCGATCTGCCCGATAGGCGCGGCAAGATGGCCGCCGGTCGCCGTGGCCATCGTAAACCCGCCGGTCGCATCCAGGCGCACCGCAGAGCCATCTGTGCGGAACAGAATCTTCGCTTCGTGGGCGGTTGCTTCGCCACCGCGGTAATTTGCCGTCACCTCTCGCAATGTGCAGAGCTGATCGCCATGCACAAACTCCGCGTGCTGCGCATAAATGTTTACTGGCTCTCCGGCGCGGGTTGTGGTCAGTTCTACCGATCTGTCGAGCGCCAGAGTCCCCTGCTGCGAGTCGTAGATGGCGCCCATGGCGCTGCCGCTACCCTGCTTCAGAGAAAACTCCACGCGCTGGGGAGCGGTCGCCACACCGCTCTTCTGGTCGAAGATCAAGCCGTTGGTCTTTACGTGAATCGCTCCCGACGCCGCCGTCCTGGCGGCTGCAGCCAGCGGCTTGCCGCTGATCTTGCCGCTCACCGCCTGATCGGGGGTCGCCTTCGGCGCAATCGCCGGAGCCTGGGAAGGCCGCATCAGCGCAATCTCCACCGGACCAGTGGCTTTTACAGTGCCTGCATCGGGGTCGTACTCGAACTCGTTGCCTTCTATTGTGTCCAGACTGGAGCCGTCCTGCCCATATAGCTCTATCTTTACGTCGTGCAGGAGGACGTGCTTGCTCTGCTTCATCTGCACCAGCCGGGAGGCGTGGATCTTGTAGAGGGTATGGCCTCGGAAGCCGTGGGTATAGGTCCAGCCGTTGGCCTCCTGCTGAATGTCCAGGCCCAGCCGTTTAGGCAGGTCGCGGCGGTTGAAGGGATTCTTCCATTTCCCCACCGCCAAAAACACCACCAGCGCCGCCACCAGCAAAACGCCCGCCGCCAGCACTAGCGTCCTCATGCGCTCAATGGTGAATCTCACTTTCAGTTCGCCACCCCGAGCCGCGCCGCCAGCCGCTGGGCAAGACTCTCTCCCAACTCGCTCCACAACAGGCGCGCCGTCGCTCCTGACCTCTTCTCTAACGCGGCGGTCAACTCCACCAGTTGGCGCACATTCTCTTCCACATGCCGGGCCGCCACTGAGTCCAATTCCAGCTCTTCCTCCAGAAACGGCGCGTCGGTGCCAAAGTCCACGCGGATGTGCCCATCCTGCTCGTAGGCGGCCTCTTCAAAGAGCGGCCCATAGCCCGTAACCCTTACCAGGCGCGGCTCCCGCACCCACCGGGGCTCCAAACTGCCGCCTGTTTCCAGTTCCCACAAGCTCCAGCCAATCTGGAACTCGTAGGCGTAGTCGTCGTGCAGCAGCTCCAGCGCCTCTTCGACCGCAAATCCTGGCTCCGCGCCCCGCTCGCCCCAGCCATAAACCCGCTGAAAGACAGGCGACTCGCTCCAACTCACCGGCCAAACCGTGGAGGCATAGACATGCGGCTCACCGCCATGCGCGGCAAAGCCGCCCAGCACCGAGGTCAGCTTCTCGGCAAGCGCGGGCAGTCGCAGGTTGGGATACCACAGACTCAGATAAAGCGTGTCGGACATCACTCATGATTGTAGACGGCGAAGTGGCCCCAAAGATGCAGTAGCTTCACGAGGTGCCTGATCCAGGGTGTTGGACGGCAGGTGGCCACCCATAAGTCTCGAAAATCGCCTTAACCTTGAAGAACTCTGCCCCTTGTATTCGCCTTTTTTGGGCGAATGGGCGGAGAAGTACAAACCTCAAGGTACGAAATCATGCGGTCAAAGACCTAGGTCGAAATTCTTTGTGCGCTGGTCGCAGTGTGCCACGACTACCGCGCCAGCTGTCTCAGCATGTGTGGATGCCGAAACGTAAAATAGAAGTATCTTTTGCGGCATTGTCTGTCGGAGCTACGCACTTTATAAATCAGCCTATTACTCTCACACCAAATCGGAGTATTGAACATTCCAGCTCAAGAATTCAGGCCACAATTGCTCATCGGAGTAGTCCGCTATTCCGGTGCCTCGATTAAAATGAAGGCGAGTGAATTACGTTGGGCGCATTGGAACTGAACTGTGCAAGAATGCACAGTCTAATGTTCTCCGCAGGAAGAGCATTAGATATTTGGCAGCGACTATGTCCCTGCAAGGATTTGGTGATCTCCACACATGGTCTAACCTGCAGGCATTCACTCGTCTTTAGTGCCCACTGCTGAAATATCGCCGGAGATCGATCATTGGCAGACTCAATAATGCCAATGCCCCCCAACGCGCATTTAGCAGTAGTGAAGAAATGGAAAAGAACACTTATTATGGCTACCAAGGAAATCCCCACCAACGCCGACCAGAATAGTATTCCGCAATCATTCAGCAAGAACTTCGATCAATATGGCAATTCATCCGGGTTTATCTTCGACGTGAGTCTGTCCACCGCGGTTGCGGCAGATGGCAAAAATGAAGCAAGAGCCCTAGCCCCCAAAGGGCCGCTCTCGCCGGAGATGCTGGACAAGATGAATCGCTACTGGCGCGCTGCAAACTATCTATGCATCGGCCAGATCTACCTGTTTGAGAATCCTCTCTTGCGCTCGCCGCTCAAGGTGGAACAGATCAAGCCGCGCCTCCTTGGTCACTGGGGAACCTCGCCTGGCCAGAACTTCATCTACATTCATTTGAACCGGCTTATCAAAGAGCACGATGCGGACATTATTTACATTTCGGGTCCAGGACATGGCGGTCCCTCGCTGAATGCATGCTCATATCTTGAGGGCTCATATACCGAGGTTCACCCTGAGATTACACGCGATGAAGAAGGCTTGCGGCTGATGTTCCGGAAGTTCTCCACTCCTGGCGGCGTGCCCAGTCATTGCGGACCACACGTTCCAAATTCAATGCATGAGGGCGGAGAGCTTGGCTATTCGTTAGTTCACGCATTCGGCGCGGCCTTTGACAACCCGGACTTGATTGTTGCCTGCGTCATCGGCGATGGCGAATCCGAGACCTGCCCCTTGGAAGGCAGTTGGAAGTCGGTCAACTTCGTCAATCCGGTGCGAGATGGCGCAGTCCTGCCGATCCTTCACCTCAACGGATACAAGATCTCCGCGCCCACCGCGCAGGGACGAACGAGCGACGCAGACTTGAAGGCTCTGTACACTGGGCGCGGGTACAAGCCGTACTTTGTTGAAGGCGATGACCCGGAGGTCGTGCATCAGATGTTGGCTCAAGCGCTTGAGGACTGTTATACCGAGATTCGCGGAATACAGCAGGAGGCTCGCAAGAACGGTTTCAAAAAGCAACCCGTCTGGCCAATGATTATCTTTCGCACGCCCAAGGGATGGACGTGCCCCAAAGAAGTGGATGGAATCCCCATCGAAGGCACCTTCCGCGCTCACCAGGTTCCACTGGCATCGGTGAAAGACAATCCCGAGCATCTCAAGATCCTTGAAGCCTGGATGAAGAGCTACAAAGCGGAAGAACTGTTTGACGCAAACGGGAAGTTCATCGAAGAGTTGGCGGCTCTCTCGCCCGTAGGCAACCGGCGTATGGGCGGAAATCCCCATGTGAATGGCGGCCGCGAGTTAATCACCCTCGCTCTGCCGGACTTCACAGACTACGCGCTTGAAATCCCCGGCCCCGGGCAGGTTCTGGCCGAGGCGCCGCGCAAGCTGGGAGACTTTTTCCGCGATATTTTCCGGACGAACCTGACTAACTTCCGCATGTTCTGCCCCGATGAGTCGGACTCCAATCGCTTGAACTCGATTTTTGAGGCTACGAATCGCTGCTCGATGGCCGAGATTGTCTCGATCGACGATAAACTCGGCCCAGACGGCCGCGTCATGGAAGTGCTGAGCGAGCACCTCTGCCAGGGATGGCTTGAGGGATACCTGCTCACCGGCCGTCATGGCATGTGGTCGTCGTATGAAGCCTTCGCGCAGGTGGTCGATTCGATGACCACCCAACATGCCAAGTGGCTCGAACAATGCCGCGAGTATCCCTGGCGCAGACCGCTCGCGTCTCTCAATGTTCTGCTCACGAGTCATGCATGGCGCAACGACCACAATGGCTTCAGCCACCAGGCAACCGGGTATGTGGACAATGCGTTGGCGCGACAGAGTGAAGTGATCCGCGTGTACTATCCGCCCGACTCCAACTGCTTGCTTAGCGTCTTCGACCATTGCCTGCGCAGCCGCAACTACGTGAACGTCGTCACCTGCGGCAAACAACCGCAGCTCCAGTGGCTGAACATGGATGAGGCTCTCGAACATTGTTCTCGTGGCGCATCAACATGGAAGTTCGCAACCAATGATGAAGGCGGGGAGCCGGATGTAGTGCTAGCCTGCGCCGGAGATGTACCAACGATCGAGACCTGCGCAGCCTCGTGGCTGCTGCAGAAACATGTCTCTGGCATCAGGGTGCGCGTCGTCAATGTTGTGGACTTGATGACTCTGATGTTTCCCGACAAGCATTCTCACGGGATGGATGAAATGTCGTTCAATGCGCTCTTCACCGAGAAAGCACCTGTGATCTTTGCCTTCCACAACAACCGCTGGCTCATTCATACCCTCGTTCACGGGCGCTCCAATGAAGGCCGCTTCCATGTGCATGGCTATATGGATCATGGCACCACCACTACTCCGTTCGACATGGTCGTGCTGAACGAAATGAGCCGCTTTCATCTTGCGCTGGATGCGCTGAAACACATCCCCCGCCTTCGTCTGCAAGCTGAGAAGGCCGTCAACTTCTTCAACCAGCAGCTCCAACGTCACCACAACTATATCCGAGAGAATCTGGAGGATATGCCGGAGATCAGGAACTGGCAGTGGACCAAGGACTTCAGCGATGCCGCTGCGCCGGCGCCACTGGCCAAGGGGCATCCGCAGAAGGCAATGTTCACCGACAGTTAGGCGGAAGCCGGCTATAGCAGTTCTCCAATAGGTGTACAGGGGAAGCAAGACCGCCAAGTGGCTTTTTCCTTAAGAAAAAGCTACCTTGCACGCCCCTATGAACTCCACAAAGATTGGAGAACTTCTCCAGAATCGAGGCGGAGAAGGGCTATCGCTAGGCGTTCGCGATAGCCGTATCAACCGATAGGCTGGCTCTCAGTAGAGTCCAGTCAAGCCGCCTACTTCCGGTCCAGCCGGAACGCGGCTGCCTGAAAGTCTCCACGAAAACTCGCATCCATCTCCAGCCCATGGTTCATCCACCAGGCCCCGCTAGCCACGGCAGGAGTCTCCACACTCGCTTTGCCCTCCATCGGGCTCAGCTCATACTGCGCCGTCGGATCCAGCCCCTTCAACTTGAGAATTGGAAATCCGAGCCCCTCCTGGGTCGAGTGGATAAAGGCAAACATCACCGCCTGCCCCTTGTCCGCGCGCACAGACTCGGTGGCTGAAAACTCGCTTCCATTCCGCGGTGAAATCAGCCGGTACAGTTCGCCCTGAACAATCGTCGGCTGCACTTGGTGGTAGGCGGCAATCAGCCGCTTGGCTGTGGCCATCTCCTCCGGGCTCCACTTGGCAATGTTGGCGCCAATCCCCAGCGAACCCTGCATCGAGCTCAGCATCCGATATTCCAGTGAGGTCGTCCGCTTGTTCAGCCAATGCGGCGAATCGGTCACCCAGGCCATCATGATCTGCGGCGTATAGGCGTAGGTAAACCCATCCTGGATCGTCAGCCGATCGAAGGGATCGGTATTGTCTGAGGGCCAAACCTCATCCACATAGCGCAAAATCCCCAGGTCCACCCGTCCGCCGCCGCCTGAGCACGATTCGATCTCCACGTTGGGATGCTTCTGGCGCAGCTCGGCCAGAATCGAATAGAGATTCTGCGTGTACGCAACGTAAACCCGCTTCTGCTCCGCAGGCGACAGTTGATCCCACCCCGGCTCGCTCCAGTTGCGGTTGTAATCCCACTTGAGAAAAGTAATCTGGTTCTCAGTCAGAAGCTTGTCCAGAAAGCCGTAAACATAGGCGCGTACATCCGGCCGCGCCAGATTCAGCACCAGTTGGTTTCTGCCCTCAGAGCGCGGCCGTCCCGGAAAATTCAGCACCCAGTCGGGATGCTTGCGGTAGAGATCCGAGTCCGGATTCACCATCTCCGGCTCAACCCATAGCCCGAAATCCATCCCCAGCGAATGCACCTTGTCGATCAGTGGCTTCAGACCGTGCGGAAACTTCTCCTTGTTCACATACCAGTCGCCCAGTCCGGCGTGATCGTCCTTGCGCTGCCCAAACCATCCGTCGTCCATCACAAAGCGGTCGATGCCTAGTGCGGCGGCTTTCTCTGCCAGCACCATCTGCCCGGCCTCGTTTACATTGAACTCGGTCGCCTCCCAAGAGTTGTAGATTACCGGCCTCGGCCTGGGATATTTCTCTCCCGCAGTCGCGGCCGTTCGCGGCAATATATGCGCGAGTTCGTAGTGCTGCAACAGCCGCGATGCTCCGCCCAGCCCATCCGCCGAGTAGCCTCCATAAAACACCGGCGTCTCCAGTCGCTCGCCGGGGTGCAACACATAACCAAAGTCGAAGGGATTGAAGCCGCCCGTCACACGCACCTGATCCAACTGGTCCTGCTCCACAGTGATGCGCCACGACCCGCTCCAACCCAGCGCGCCAAACCACACCGCGCCGTGTTCCTCATTGGGATCGCCGGCCTGGATCGCAAACCACGGATTGGCCTGGTGTCCGGTTGAGCCGCGCCGACTTTCGATCACCCGCGCCCCCGGATACACCGGTTCCTGGGTCAGTGTCCACTCCCCTGCCCAGCGGCCCGTCAGGTAGTTCAGCGTGTAGTGGTCCGGCGGCAGCGCCCAGGCCGCGGCGGCTGCCTGTTCCACCGTCACTGGCTCCGCCTCGCGGTTCTCGATAGTCGCCGACCGTGCCAGTATCCCGCTCTCCGGGTCCATTTTGTAGTGCAACGTCACATAGATCTTCCGCGAAATATCCTTCATCACCACATCGAAGCCGTTCGCCACCGCAGTGTGGCTTTCGTAGTGCAACACAAGGTCACGATTCCCGTCCGCGAACGTCACCTTCAGCGCCGGTTCGGTAAACAGGCCAGCTCCCCATCCGGCATACTCCTGCGGCGTGTTGTTATACGAGGAGTCGAACGAAGCCCACTCCGGTTTCGGCTCGGCCTGCCTGAACCCGTCTGCAACCGCCAGTCTTCCGCCCCAATAGAGCTGCTGCAACTCGCCTCTGGGGTTCACGCCAAAGCGATAAGAACTCCCGCCGCCGTCCAGCCGGAAAACCTTGGCAACGGCATCGAAGCTGGCGGCATTGGGCTGTGCGGACAAGACAAGGGAGGCGACAAGCAGTACAAACGCAGCTGAAAAGGTTTTCAACATCGGTCATTACCTCAGAGAATTTCTCAAACCGCACCATCTTATCATCTGTTCTCTTGTAACCTCGCCCAAGATGCATGCTCACGCCGAGATATGAACGCGCTGACTCGATCGCTCAGGCGCCAGATACAGGATCTGTTCTATCGCAGACGCTTCAGCTCTGGGTACTGTTCTCTGATTGCTCTCTCTAAGCAGTCCAAACCGGGCAGATCGTCTGCGATCAGCGGCCCCACCGAGAGGTTGCAAAGCTGCGTAAATACAGCTTCCGGCGCAACCTTGGAGCGATCCAGAAGATCCGAAATCAGTTCCTCGATATACCCTCGATCGCTCTCAGCAGTCTCCAGCCCGACATCCTCAGCCACATAGAGACTCAGTCCCTTGCGGCATTTGACGGCTAATAGAATGACCTTTCCATCCGCCGATCTGGAGGACGGCCCGAGAGGGCGGTATTTGAGCGCACAGCATCGCATTTCCACACCGTGCGATGGGCCGCGCATATCTTTGCTCAAAATCCTCTCCCTTGCCATTTGCCGAGTCGAGAATAAAATATCTAATATTTCTGAGAAGGGCGGCGTCGCAGATGCGCTCCAAGAAGTCCTTGAATCGAAGCGCCGCTGAAGGGGTTATCCACTCCTCCGGCAGAGATTCTGCGGTATGGGTGAGTTCCACCCGGTCAATAAATTCTAGAGCTTGCTGGATGCGATTGCAATCCGTTATAGACACCTCTGGATAAATACGAAGATCGAGATAGCGAGATGCCAGGAAACTCGGATCGGCTGTTCCCTGCGGTCCTCCAAATAAATGCCCGTGATCGATGAAATACGCATCAAGCCATCCTGCCTCATCTCTCAAGAATAGTGTCTGGCGGTGGTCGGCATGATTGCTGAAAATATCGAGAATCCAAGCCTTCCAAAAATTCTCCCGCTCACGAATGCGCCGGAAACTGCTTCCTGGAAGGATTTCAAGAAGCGGCGCATCGCTCAAGCCCAAAAACTGCGATCCAAAGCACCAGCCGGCACGAGGCCGCCGCAGTCCTTCTGAAGTCTCCATCCAACAGCCACGATTTCGAGAAATGAATTCTTCTGAAATCCAAACCGCAGCCCACGACGGACCAGGCAAGCCGCACATGTTGAATAACTCGCTTCCCATGCTTTCATTGAAAGCCAAGTTATCGCCTTGCAGGTTGTTATTGAACTTGACTACATAAAGAAAGCCATCGCTAGCTTGCACAAGGATAGGTTGAGAGCCTCCCCTAAGCTTTCTGATGTATTGCAAGGCAGTTACTCGATTGACTTGGCGATTTCGCATCCAGTCTCCTCGGCCAAAGACTCTATGGCCTTATAAGTTGTGACGGACACGCAATTCTGGATTAATAAAGAGTGGCAAAACCCATCAATTGAATCTTGGCTTCATCCTCTTAGTGGCGATTGACAGCCTTCGTCTTGTTACCTATGCTTCCTCATGCGGGAACTTATAAGCCTCTCTTGAACTCCGCAACGAACATATCCCCGTCCTATATCGCGCCGAGTTAAACATTACAAACCAGGCCCGACACACTTCTTGGATACGACATTCCAGTTGGCTGAAATGTGACAGTAACACAGGCCCCTGTAATCTTTTGCAAAGTTTTTCGTCTTTTTTTCCACAGGCTCAAGGAAACAAATGTCCACAATGGCTCTTTATAACAGACGTGCTCTACGTCACATTTCACTCACGTATTTCTTGGCTAAACTAACAGTTGGCCACCCCTTTGGCTCTCTTCACACAACTTGAAACTACAAAACTCCGCCTAGAAATTTTCTCTCCTAAAATCATAGCTTTAACGAACCCAATTCAAGCCAGGGTCTTGACACGGCTTCTCATCGCGTATCGTCGTGCAGTTTTGCCACTCGTCAAGCAAGGATACACTCGAAGATTTTCCTGGTTCTTGACCACTCACGAGTTCTGGAAAAAATCCATTTCCGTTCCGCAATGTGACACGATGCGCACTCTGTCCATGGTTCCGCGCCCACAACCGAGAGCTTAGGACGGACTTTGCGCCGTTTTTACGGTAATGGGCTATTCTGAGTGAACCCCGGAGGGAACCACATGCTTTCTCCCGCTGTTACGCCGCCAACCCAACCAACTCCGGTCGAAGAGATCGCGGCCGCACTCGAACATATCGGCCCTCTGCGCGGACTGCCAATCGAAGACCGCCTCTGGTTGGCGCGACACGGCAAGGAGTACACGGCCAAGGCTGGCGACATTCTTTTTGAAGAAGGCGCTCCCGCCGAACAGATGCTTCTCATCCTCAAGGGAGAAATCCATGTGCGCCGCCAGCACGGCGGTCCCATGGCGCTGTTTATTGGACGCGCCGGGCAAATAACCGGCCTGCTGCCCTTCTCACGAATGAAGGGTTACGGCGGCCAGGGATTTGCCGTCTCCCCCGTCTGGGCTTTGCTCATTCATAAATCGCTCTTCGCTGAGATGCTTCTGGCCATACCCTCGATGGGCCAGCGTGTCGTTTCCACGCTGCTCGACAGGGTGCGCGAGGTTACCCGCATCGAGCAGCAGGCTGAAAAACTCGCCGCCCTCGGCAAACTGGCTGGCAACCTCGCGCACGAACTCAACAATCCCGCCTCCGCCGCTCAGCGGGCCGCATCCAGCCTGGCCACCGAACTGTACGCCAACCGCCAGAACCGCTTCAAGCTGGTCAATCTCTGCTTGAGCCAGCAGGAGGTAGCACACATCGAGGCTTGGGAACAAAACATCCTCAGCCGTTTTGAAGGCTCTAAAAACAGTGATCCAATGCCGGATGCCGCGGCATTCATCCTCCGAGAAGAGGCCATCCGCACTTGGTTGGGCTGGCTTGGCTGCGAGGATGCATCTGAAGTCGCGCCACAGTTGGCCGACCACGGGGTGACGGTTGCCGACCTGGATCAGTTGCGGCCTTCTCTCGGTCCCGGCGAGACCTGCGTTTCACTTCAGTTCTTTGCCCGCTACCTGCGTTCCTCGCGCTCGGTTGAAACGCTGGTCAACTCCACCGCCCGCATCTTCGACCTGATCGGCGCCATCAAGGCCTACTCCTACATGGACCGCGCTCCCATTCTCGATGTCGATGTGCCGGCCGGCCTCGACGCCACCCTGCAGATGCTCCAGTCGCGCATGACCCATGTGCAAATCGTCCGCGAATACGAGCCCAACCTGCCCAACATCAGCGCATACGGGAGCGAACTGAATCAGGTGTGGACAGCCCTGATCGAAAACGCGCTGGACGCGCTCGGCAATCGGGGCCGGTTACGCCTCGCCTGCCGCCTGGAGGGAGAGATGCTGCTGGTAGAGATTTGGGATACCGGCCCTGGAATTCCGCCCGAACTTCAGGACCGCATCTTCGAGCCGTTTTTTACCACCAAGGCACCCGGCCACGGCCTTGGCCTAGGGCTGGACCATGCCATGCGCATCGTACGCAAGCACCGCGGGCACATCAGCGTACGCTCCGAGCCCGGCTCCACCTGTTTCCACGTCCGCATCCCGCTGGACCAGTTACAGGCCTACTGAGCAGTCCATCGCTGCGGGCTACTCCACTACGTCAACCCCGCGCCAGAAGGCTACGTATCCCTTGATCTTGCGCGCCGCCGGCTTGGGATCGGGATAGTACCATGCTGCGTCGGGATTATCCTGCCCGTCAATCAACAGTGTCAGATAGCGTGCCTGCCCCTTCCAGGGGCAGGTTGATGTTGTGCTGCTGGGGCGAAAGTACTCGCGCTTGAGACTGGCCTCGGGAAAGTAGACATTTCCTTCGACCATCTCCGTTGTTTCGCTTTCGGCAATCACTTTGCCGTTCCAGATCGCTCGTGCCATAGTTCTTCCGGTTCTAGAGCAGTTCGCCAATTTTTGTAGTGTTCACATTGGGGTGCAAGACGGCTTGCTTCCCCTCTACACCGCTTGGAGAACTCTTCTATTCGCTCCGTACCCTCCCCTATCGGCCAAAACACGGCTCCGGTGAGAGTTATCGATATGACACTAGCAGAGATTAGCTGCCATTGCGAGTCCGATTGAGAACCGTATTGCCTATTTTCTTCGCCGTGAAACACGTTTCAGCGTGTTTTTCTCTGCCTTGCAATGTCTGTTACGCTCCTGAGAGCCGCTACTCCTTACCCCATAAACCGACCTTCCTCAGCGTTTTTTGGCCCAGTTGTGCGAAACTGGTATGTCGACAGGCGCGCGGAAATCCATGGCGCGGCTGTCTGCAGGATTCCTCATGCCTCTTCTTCGCTCTGCCTTTATCTCCCTCTCTCGCAATCGTCACCTGCGCCGCTTCGGCGAACGATCCAGACTCGGCACCAAGCTCAGTTCCCGCTTTGTTGCCGGCCTGGAGATTGACGACGCCCTGCGCGTAGCCGCGGCCGTCAACAAACAGGGCATGACCGTCACCTTGGATTCGCTGGGAGAAAGCGTTTCATCCGACGTCGAAGCCCACACTTCCGCTGAGGTCTACCACCGTCTGCTGGACTCCATCGCCGCAAACAGGCTGGACGCCAACATCAGCGTCAAACTCACCCAGATGGGCCTGGAACTCTCGCCCCAACTAGCCGAGTCCATTGCCTTGAGCCTTGCTCAGCATGCAAAATCTGTCGGCACCTTTGTCCGCATCGACATGGAAGACTCCTCGCTCACCCAGGTCACCTTGGACATCGTGCATAGGCTCCACGCACGACCTGAGCTGCACGGCGCCATCGGCGTCGTCATCCAGGCATACCTCTACCGCTCCCAGGCAGACATCGAGCAGTTGCTTGCAGACGGTATCCGCGTTCGCCTCTGCAAGGGCGCTTACAACGAGCCTGCCGAGGTCGCGTTTCCGCGCAAGGCGGATGTGGACTCGAACTATATCCGCCTCAGTTGCATGCTCCTAGACAGCCCTGTCTATCACGGTCTGGCCACGCACGACGCGGCCATGATCGACGCGGCCAAATCCTTCGCCTCCCAACACCACATCGACCCTGGGCATTTTGAGTTTCAGATGCTCTTCGGTGTGCGCCGCGACTTGCAGCGCAAACTCGTCCGCGAGGGCTACAAGGTGCGCGTCTATATTCCCTTTGGCCGCGAGTGGTATCCCTATTTCATGCGTCGGCTGGCCGAGCGGCCTGCCAACGTCTTCTTCCTGGCCAAGAATCTGCTGCGCTAATTCAGGTTCTGTTCGCACTACCCGAGCGGCGCTTGGTGTGAACAGAGAACTAGGGCGTATCGTTTGCTCTCTTGCTTTTGAATTGCTGCCTCAGCAGAATTGGCTCCCTGCATACGGGACACTCCCACGGATAGTAGCCGAACAAGGAGGAAATCACTCTCTGCAGCAGCCCTCTGCGGTGCAACCGGCGCAGACTCCCCCCGCAGGCTGAACACCGCAAGCCTAGATTATGATCGCTTCCCCACGATGAATCTCCATGCGCCATGCGCATCTCTCCCGGTGTAGACCTTCCCTGCCCTAAAGCTCCGGAATGATGGATACACTTTAGTCGCTTGCCCTTGCGGCGGGATCGCATCAATTTAATCCCTTCGCAAGGCAACAAACACTGTATCGCTCCGGATTGCCTTGGGGAAGTTCACCCATCACATGAAATAGCGAAAAATTTGCCCCCCCCCATTGATTCCGCTTCGTAATACGCTGAGTGTTACCCGGAAATGTGGGTTCAGTGAATAGAGGACGAATTCAACTCTTGAGCCTGGCCAGCCCTTGACGGGCCAGGTCGGCTACTGCGCCAGCCAGTTTGGCAGAGTTATTCAAAGACTCCGGCCGCTCCAGCCTGACACCGAGTTGGACGGCATAATTGCGAAAGAGGTGGTCTACATCGAAAAGAATTTCGATGTGATCGCAAAGAAATCCTATCGGTTGTAGAATCAGCGTCTTGAAGCCATCGGCCGCTATCGAGTCCAGAGTCTGCTCCACACTGGGGCCAATCCATGGCCCGCCGCTAGCGCCCTGGCTCTGGAAGGCGAACCACCAGTTGGGAATCCCTAGCACGCGAGCGGCCACCAGCGCGGCGGTACGCTTGGCCTCTTCGGGGTAAGGGTCGACGCCCTCGCCCGGCCAGAGGCGCGGCTGTTCCTCCTTCACTGTAGGAGCCTGCACCGTGCGGCAGGGCACGCTGTGCGCTGTAAACAGCACAGGAACCGGCGCGCCCACCTTCGCGCTCAAACTCGCCAGTCGCGGCCTCAGCCGCTCCGCAAAAGCCTCGACGAGCAGCGGATGCTGCGCCCATCCCTCGGTAAAGTCGATGCGCATCCCATTCGCCTCAGCCTCTACTGCGCGCCTGTAAAGGCCCACACTGGTGCGAGAGTTGTGTGGCGCCATGCAGACCACCGCGGCTTCTTCCACGCCGTCGGCGCGCATCTGCCGCACCACGTCGGCAATGTAAGGCCGCCAGTTTCTCATCCCCACATAAACCGGAACCCGCTCTCCAGCAGAAGCCAGTTGCGTCTCCACCATCCGCCCCTGCTCTTGCGTGATCTCCGTCAAAGGGCTGCGGCCAATCAGCGCGTAACGGTGCTGAATCTCTTCAATCACCTGCTGCTGAAGCGGCCGCCCGCTCACCACGTTGCGCAGGTACTCGGGAATCTGCTCTACGGTCTCCGGGGTGCCGTGAGCCAGTAACAATACCGCCTGCTTAGCCAATCGCCGTCTCCAGTTGGAACTCGCGTACCATGCGCACCACCGCCTGCACATTCTCTACCGGCGTTGTGGGAACAATACCGTGGCCCAGGTTGAAGATGTGTCCCGGCCGCCCGTTGGCTGCGCGCAAAATCTCGTTCACGCGCTCTTCCAGCACCTCCAACGGCGCAAACAGAGTGATGGGGTCCAGATTGCCTTGGACCGCATGTCCGTGGCCCACCGCCCGCCAGCCCTCGTCCAGCGGCTGCCGCCAGTCCAAGCCAATCACGTCGGCCCCAGTCTCAGCCATCGCCCCTAGCAGCCCCGCCGTCTCCACGCCAAAGTAGATCACCGGTACTCCCATCTGCTGTACGGCATGCACCAGCCGTTTGGAGGCCTCAAAGGCGTACTCGCGATAATCGGTCAGCCCAAGCGAACCCACCCAACTGTCGAAGATCTGGATCACGTCGGCCCCAGCCTCCACCTGCAGCCGGCAATACTCCGTCAGAACCGCCACAATCTTGTCCAACAGGCTGCACCACGCAGTCGTGTCGCCATACATCATCTGCTTGGTGTGGATGTAATTTCTCGATCCGCCGCCCTCGATCATGTAACTAGCCAGCGTGTAAGGTGCGCCGCAAAAACCGATAATGCCCAGCCGCTCGCGGAAGTGCGCAGCCACCTTCTCAATGGCCTTGGCCACATAAGCTAGATCCCCGGCGCGGTCTGTGCGCAGCGCTAGCACATCGTCCGCCGTGCGAACCGGATGATGCACAACCGGCCCTTCGCCTGCCTGAAATTCAAAGTCCAGGCCCATGGGCTCCAACGGCAGCAGCAGGTCGGCAAAAATAATCGCCGCATCCACGCCCAGTTTCTCGGCAGCAGTAATGGTCACCTCGGCGGCCAGTTCGGGCTGCTTGCAGATCTCCACCAACGTGTGGTGCTTGCGCACCTCGCGGTATTCCTGCATATAGCGGCCGGCTTGGCGCAAAAACCATACCGGTGTGCGATCAACAGGGCGGCGAAGGCAGGCGCGTAGAAAGCGGCTACCGTCCACAATGGGCTGCGGAGCGGCTTCCGCGGGGGAAGTCAAATTGGTCTTATGCATACACAGTAGATTTTACCGGGCGGCGGCAAACTGCGCCCGCGCTGGCACATTTTTTGACTTGTGTGCGCCGGCTACTTCGTCTCGACGTGGAGAATGCGAACCTCCGGGTAGGCCCCATCCCAGTCCGGCGAAACCGCATCGAAAATCAGCCGGAAATCCTGCTCGTCACCCGGCTTCAGCGGCGCAGCGGAAACCGGCTCCACGTCGATATAAGGCTCCCGCATGCGGATCAGCTTGAGCGGTTGGCTCTCGTTCTGCGCCACCTCGTGGGCGAAGTCGCGAAACAGCACCTGAACCGTCACTCCGGTCACTGTCCGGTTGCCCTTGTTGGCAATGTGCCCATCCAAGTAAGTCACTTTGCCTCCGGCCAGGTTCGAAGACTCGCTCATGGAAAAATTTGTCAGCGGAAGACTGGTTGCATAGGAGTCTGGAGTGGCTGAAATCGGCGCCACTGTCGCCGCGCTTTTGCCGTATTGCATCACCAGCACAACCACGGCAGCAACAATCAGTACAACCGCGGTTGCCAGGGCTAGGGGGAGCCAATTGCGCTCACTCTTCTCCGCAGCAGGAATAAGTTGGGATTCGTCGTTCACCAGCCGAATTTTACACCTATTACCGAAGGAATGTGCCAGCCTGTCACTTTCTCGCCCCTTCGATGGATGCTTTCTATTTCTCGCCGATGTAGATTAAGGAATCGCAAATATACCTGGATCTCCACCTTTTGGTGGACATCTCCAGAGGGTCGGAAGCGTCTAATATTCAAGCGTATGGAACAGGCGTGAGTTTAACTCCCTGACACTTGCTGGCAGACACAGAAAGGCAGGCAAACGATGCAGCCTTCTCCCCAAACCGCGACTCCGCTTCAGCCCGCCGCCGCAGGCCAACCCAGCCAATTCCGCCGCTCCGACGACCTTGCCTACCAAGCCATGACCGTCGCTGCCATGCTCATGCTGCTCTGCGGCCTGTTGGCCTTCTGAGGGCCTGAATCGGCCACAAGCTATACTCGCACCTGCCTTCTGAAATCGCGACCGGTCGCTCCCTTCACGCACTGTATCGAAACGAGACAGCTTCCGCCCAGCCCCCATCACCCAAATCTTGCTCGCTTCACTGTCTGGCGAAAATCTTCGCCGCTCATCTCTATGCGCACGCACATCTCGGCTAGCCGCGACCTCATGCGGTCGCCGATCCGGTCGCCCAGCGTTGGTTCGCGGGCAGCGCGCTCCGCGTCGCTCAGCCCGCCTCCGCCTGCAGGCAGGTCGGCATAGTTCGTGGTGATAATAGTGGACAACTTGTCGTTGTAGCGCGTATTCAAGATCAGCGCCACAGTATCCCATACCCACTCGTTCGGCTTTTGCGCGCCCAGGTCGTCCAGAATCAGCACTTCGGCTGCAAATACCGGCTTCAGCAGGTCCAACTCGGTCATATTCACCTGCGGGTTATAGCTATTCTGGATACTCTTCAGTAGCTCCCGGTAATCGCAGAACATGCCCTTGACACCCCGCTCCTTCACAAGCCGCTGCAGTACTCCCACCGCCAAGTGGGTCTTGCCCAGCCCGGCTGAGCCCACAAAAAGCAGGCCGTTGCCCCCCGTATCCACCGGATAGGTTTCGGCATACTTGCGCGCATTCATTAGCGCATGGGCAAGCGAAGGGTTGGCGCCCCGAAAAGCAGTCTCGTAAGTGTCCAGCGAGCAGTGCCGGTAGCGCTCCGGTATATGCGCCGCCGCCAGCCTACGCGCTTCGCGCTCCAACTGCTGACACTCACAGGCGCGCGAAACCCACAGCCCGCTGTCGTTCACTACCCGCACCAGACCCACTCCGCCGCAAATCGTGCATTCGCTCATCTGCATTCAAGCCTAGCGCAACCGCCCGCACTGCGCGCCGGTGCGGCTCCAGTCCCCAATTGTGGAAAACCCTCAACCAGCCTTTGCGTCCATTGCCTACAATGGATACCGCGCACCGGCAAGCTTGCTTTCAGCCGCCAAATTTTCTATCTGCTCAAGAATTGGAGATGCACTCATGAGTCGATTCATCCTCCGTACTGTCTTGTTCGTTCTGGCCCTGGCTGGCCTGCTTCCAACTGCCGCCCTGGCCGCACAGGCCCCCGCCCAGCCCGACTCTGCCGCTACGACTGCACACGCCACGCTCAGCGCTGATCAATACAACCCCAAGCTCGACTGGCCCTGGCTGGGCCGGTTCAAGGAGGCCGATTTGGCCCTAGCCGCGCCTTCTGCCGGCGAAAACCGCGTCGTCTTCATGGGCGACTCTATTACCCAGGGCTGGCAGATTGCGGGTCCAGAGGGTTCCTTCCCCGGCAAGCCCTATATCAACCGCGGCATCAGCGGCCAAACCACTCCACAGATGCTCCTGCGTTTCCGCCAGGACGTGATAGATCTCAAACCGGCCGTGGTCGTCATTCTGGCCGGCACCAACGACATCGCGGGCAACACCGGCCCCATGACACTGGAGGAAACAGAGGGCAACCTGGCATCGATGTCCGAGTTGGCTGCGGCCCACCACATCAAGGTCGTGCTCTGCTCGGTCACCCCGGCATTCGACTTTCCATGGAGACCCGGCCAGACCCCCGCTCCAAAAATTCTCGCACTGAACGCCTGGATCAAGGCCTACGCGGCGCAAAACGGCCACGTCTATGTGGATTACTACTCGGCCATGAAGGACGACCGAGGCGGTCTGCCGGCCAACCTGAGCAAGGACGGCGTACATCCGCTCCCAGCCGGCTACGCCATCATGGCCCCACTCGCCGAGGCCGGAATCGAGAAAGCGCTGGCGCAGTAAGGGCCGGCGATTGCCATCCGCCCAAAATCCCCTTACAATAGAACCATCGTAGGAAAGGTCTGTCTACAGCGATGCCCAAGGAAAAGATTCATCCCATTTATGCCGCAGTGCAGGTCAAGTGCGCCTGCGGGAACAGTTTTGAGACCCGTTCGACCCATAAGGGCGACATTCATGTGGAAATTTGCTCGGCTTGCCATCCGTTCTTTACCGGCAAGCAGCGCCTGGTTGACACAGCGGGCCGCGTGGAGCGCTTCCGTCGCAAGTATGCCAAGTCTGACGGCGCCAAGGAAGCGGCAGCGGCAAAGTAATCGCCGTTCTGCAACCGGTCTTCAAAGATTGGGCCTCCGCCAAGGCGGAGGCCAAACTTCGTTTTCAAGCTCTTCTCTGCTCCTGGCTTATGGCTGTTCATCTGTGATTCCCCGCACGTAAAAGCTAGAAGCTAGTAGCTGACGGAGTTTTTATGGCTGGCAAGGGCTTTACTGTGAAGAAAGACTGGGACAACCCCAAGGAGCACGCCATGCCCGCCGATGCGCGGGTACCGGCTGAGGTGCGTCTGGGCGCGGTGCTAGTAACGCCAGCCACCGTGCTTGCTCCCATGGCAGGAGTCACTGACACTGTTTTCCGCCGCTTCATCCGCCACGCCAGCTTGTTTAGCGCCTCCACTGGTCCTCCTTCCGGCTCCGAATCAACTCCGGACCTGGCCAACAACCCGGTCGCCGCGCCCGTAACCAACGCCCAGTCCGGCTGCGGCCTGCTGATGACCGAGTTCACTTCTGCCGACGGCCTGGCCCGTATGCGCGAGACCAAGCGCCTCCGCTACCTCACTTTCTATGACGACGAGCACCCCATCGGGGCGCAGCTCTTCGGAGCCAATCCCGATACGCTGGCTGAAGCCGCGCGCATTGTCGAGGAAACAGGCTTCGACTTGGTAGACCTGAACCTGGGCTGCCCGGCCAAGCGCGTCGTCGGCTCCAACGGCGGCTCCGGCCTCTTGCGCGACCTGCCCCGCATCGAACAGATATTTCGCGCTGTCCGCAAAGCGGTCACCATCCCATTCACCGTCAAATTCCGCATGGGCTGGAATGAGCGGGAGATTGTTTGCGTCGAGCTGGCCCGCATGGCAGAGGCTGAGGGCCTCAACGCCGTGGCGCTGCACGCCCGCACCCGCGAGCAGGGCTATAGCGGCCAGGCCCAGTGGGAGTGGATTGCCAGGGTGAAGCAGGCGGTCGGCATTCCAGTCATCGGCAACGGTGACATTCAAACGCCTGAAGCCGCAGCGGCCATGGTCGCCGAGACCGGCTGCGACGCCGTCATGATCGGTCGCGCCGCCCCCTCCAATCCCTGGATCTTCCGCCAGATCGCCCAGTACACGGCTACCGGCAGCTACCAGCGCCCCATGTTTGAAGACCGCTACCGCATGATTAGCGCCTACTTCCAAATGCTGCTCGACGAGGCTGAGGCCACCCAGGCGCTGCCCCGTGCCGCCCGCATGGGCGAAACCGCCGGAAAAATGAAGCAGTTTGCTACCTGGTTCACCCACGGCGTGCCCGGCGGAGCCAAGCTGCGCGCAGCCATCTACCACCAGCGCACTGGAGCCGATGTGCTGGCCCAGGTGGACGAGTTCTTCGCGGCCCGCATTGCAGAGGGTGGATCGCCCGCCGCCGAGCCCACAGACGATCCGGCGACTGACTTTCCTCAGGATTTGCTGGTCTGCGGCTGAAGCAGTGCCCGCACAGAACTCCAATACCGCATTTCACGCTGTAAACATCGTCATGCTTGCGGCCTAAACCGGTATATAGTGGACTCACCACACTTAGAAGGGTTCGCGTTGCGAATCGACTTACAGAGTCTGAAGAACGTCAGCAGGGTCTGGATATGCTGCGTTGCTGTTTTGCACTTTGCCGCGCATTCCTGCTTTGCGCAACGCTATAGCTTCCACGACTACGCCGAAGGGCTGGGCAATCTGGTCGTAAACAGCGTTGTTCAGGACCGCACCGGCTACCTTTGGGTGGGCACTGAAAACGGTCTCTACCGCTACGACGGAGTCCAATTTCGGCAATATGGCGCGGCCTCCGGTCTTCATGCGCACACCATCCAGAACTTATACCTAGGTATGGATGGAACCCTGTGGGTGGGCACTACCGCCGGTATTTACTTTAAGCGGCGCGATGGCGCTTTTTCAGAGGTACGCCCACCTGCCACCATCGGCCAATTCTCGCAGCGTATCGGTACGGCCTTCACCGCAATGGCTCCCGACCGCGTTGTAACAGCGGATCGCAGCGGCGCTTTTCTGCTGCGAAGTACAGGAGCCGATCAATGGATAGCCGAGCCCATGCACCTGGAGAGCAGCAATATCTGGAGCGTACTGTACGGACCAGGAAATGTGCTCTGGTACGGATGCGGCCAGGATATTTGCCGGCTGGCGGATGACAAAACAACGCATTTGGGTGCTGCTCTTGGGGCTCCGAAGCAGGAGTGGCGGCATCTGCTGTTGGCTCGTGACGGTAGCATCTGGCTGCGCGGCCAAACTCACCTGGGTCAACTGCTTCCCTCCGAGAGCCGCTTCGAACTGCACGACCTTCCAGGCCAGTCCAACGCCGTGGTCTACGTTGCGCTGGTTGAAGACGGAAAGGGCCGTATTCTGGCCTCGCAAGGGCCAAATTTCGGACTGTGGAACGGTAAATATTGGCAGATGGTTACCGCCCGCAACGGTCTCTCCCGCAACGACATCTCTGTGCTATTTATTGACCGGGAAGGCTCTGTCTGGATTGCGGTAGTGGGTCACGGACTAAGACGCTGGTTGGGACAGGACCACTGGGAGGGCTATACCGTCGCCGACGGATTGAGCGACGATATCGTCTGGGCTGCACTGCGCGACCGCAACGGCCGGCTCTGGATCGGCACTGAATCGGGTCTGGACTACATTCCAGCCGGCGGAAGCACCCCTAGAGCGTGGCACGCTCCCGGTATCCGGACGGTTCGCGCATACTCACTGGCTGAGAGCGCGGACGGCAGCATCTGGATGGGCAGCGCTGCCGGCAACCTGATCCGCATCGACGCCAACAAACTCACAGCAACCCAGTGGAAGATTCCAGAGGTCTACCGGATTTTAACTGCCGATGCGGCCGATAGCCATCGTCTTTGGATGGCGACGGGCGAGGGCCTTTATGTAATGGATACCGCATCCAAGAACAGCTCTCCACACCTCATGGACGATCCGGCAATCACTGATCCCCGCCAGCGCTTTACCGACCTGAGTCTGGACTCAGGTAACCACCTTTGGGCAGCCTCCACGCAGGGACTATTGCGGCTGGATGGAACCGGCTGGCATCGCATCGATCCGGGAATCTCTACCGTAAAGCCGATTCGGATTGCCACTGACCGGCAGGGATACATATGGGCTTCAGGAGACTTCCCTGGCGTCATGCGGCTGCGTATCGCAGACAACCGCATCGTCGATACGCAGCACATCACCCACCCTCACCTTTTGTCTGAGCAGGTGGTTTCGATCTTTGTGGATCACCGAGGCTGGGTTTGGATGGGCCAGGATTCCGGCCTCACTGTCTACGACGGCAGTACTTGGCGCAGCCTTACACAAGAGGATGGCCTGCTCTGGAACGACACCGACGCCTATGCGCTAGCCGAAGACAAAGACGGCAGCCTGTGGATAGGCACCTCTGGCGGACTCTCCCACTTCATGCAGCCGCAAAACATTTCCACTGCTTCTCTCCGGACGCCGGTCTTCTCCCAGATCGCATTCGGCGGTACGCCTGTTGTCGACGGGGCCCAGATTCCGTGGAGCGCTAGCCCGCTTACCATTTCCATCGCATTACTCAGCTTCCAGAATGAATGGGACACTCACATCCGCTACCGGCTGTTGGGGCTGGAATCGGACTGGGTGGAAACCGCACAGAAGAACTTGCGTTATCCGCGTTTGGATCCTGGCGCCTATCGCCTCCAGGTCATGGCTGTGAACGATACGGGCTGCACGGTTTCCGCAGTAAAAGAAATCGCCTTCCGCATCGAGCCACAGTGGTGGCAGAGCTGGTGGCTCAAGCTGGCATTGGTGCTCTTGGCTGCTCTTATGGGCCGGCTTCTGTGGATCTGGCGATTACGTCGCCTGATCAAGCAAAAGCGACAGCTTGAGCAAGCCGTCAAGCGCCGGACAGAAGACCTGGAACGCGAAAAGACCGAGTTGTTGTATGCCCGCGAGCAGATGCGCCACTATGCGGAGCACGATCATCTGACCGGACTTTGGAATCATCGCGTCATTATCAACCGCTTACGCTCGGAGGTAGAGCGGTCTCAACGCAACGGCACGCCAATGAGCGTGATCCTTGTCGATCTTGACCACTTCAAACATGTGAACGACACATTCGGACACCCATCCGGAGATATGATTCTCAAGGAGGTTGGCGCTATCTTTCAGCACTCTGTGCGCTCCTACGACTGGGTGGGCCGGTATGGTGGCGAAGAATTCCTATTGGTTCTGCCAGGGTCCGGCTTCCTGGCTGCAACCTCGCGCGCCGAAGAGATGCGAGCGACAGTACAAGCCGCCAAGCACCAGTATGAAGGCACAACGATCCAGATTACCGCCAGTTTTGGCGTGGCCTCAGGTTTCCCGTCAGACTTTGAGGCTATGCTCCAGGCCGCCGATACCGCTCTCTACCGCGCCAAAAACAATGGACGTAACTGCGTGATGGTTACGGAGATCGACTGCCTGGGGAATCTTGCGGAGAAACCTGGTCAAGAGAGCTCAACTTTCGGCCAAGACTAAATCTTTGCCGCCCCAAGCTGGACTCTGGCTTGCAAACTGAGGATGCCTCCTGCCAAACTAGTACGTGGCCATCCAGACGATCGTTATCCTCGACTTCGGTTCGCAATACACCCAGTTGATTGCGCGACGCATCCGCGAACAGAATGTTTTCTCCGCCGTGCTGCCCTGCACGGCGCCTCTCAGCGAAATCAAGGCCCTCAACCCCCTGGGCATCATCCTCTCTGGCGGGCCGTCTTCGGTTTACGATGCGGATGCTCCCGATGCCAACCCCAAATTGCTTGAACTGGGTGTGCCGGTGCTGGGCATCTGCTATGGGCTGCATTTCATCGTCCACCATCTCGGCGGCAAGGTACTCTCCGCGCCTCGGCGCGAATATGGCCATGCCGAGGTAACCATCGAGGATGGTGCAACCCCGCTCTTTGCCGGCCTGCCGCAGCAGATCGCTGTCTGGATGAGCCACGGCGACGAAGCCCTCAAGCTGCCCGAAGGCTTCCGCCGCACCGCCGTCAGCGCAAACGCCCTGGCCGGAATCGCCAACGAGCAGCGACGCGTCTGGGCTGTGCAGTTCCACCCCGAGGTTCATCACACGCCGCTAGGTCCGCAACTCATCAAAAATTTCGTCTTCAGCATTTGCGGTGCAACCGGCGACTGGACACCCGCCCACTTCATTGAGACCACTGTGGCCTCCATCCGCCAAAAGGTTGGCAGCGGCCATGTCATCTGCGGGCTCTCCGGCGGCGTGGACTCCTCCGTGGCGGCAGTGCTGGTACATAAAGCCATCGGCAGCCAGTTGACCTGCGTCTTCGTCAACAACGGCGTGCTGCGCAAAAACGAGTTCCAGAGCGTACAGAAGAACCTGCGCGACAAGCTCGGCCTGAACATCGTCGCCGTGGATGCCAGCGAACGCTTTCTCAAGCAGTTGGCTGGGGTCACCGATCCAGAGACCAAGCGCAAGCGCATCGGCGCGGAGTTTATCGCCGTTTTTGAAGGCGAGGCAAACCGCATCGCCCAGCAAACCGGCGGCGTCGATTGGCTGGTGCAGGGCACCCTTTATCCAGACGTGATCGAGTCCAGCAGCGTCAAAGGCCCCAGCCAAACCATCAAGAGCCACCACAACGTCGGCGGCCTGCCGGAGCACATGAAGCTCAAACTCATCGAGCCGCTGCGCGATCTCTTCAAGGATGAAGTACGCCGCATTGGCCGTGACCTGCAAATGCCGGAAGATGTTCTCGGCCGCCAGCCTTTCCCTGGGCCGGGCCTGGCGGTACGCATCCTCGGTGAGGTTACGCCGGAGCGCGTTGCCCTGCTGCAAGAGGCTGACGAGATTGTGGTGGCGGAGATCAAGGCCGCCGGTCTCTACTCCACCATATGGCAGAGCTTTGCAGTGCTGCTGCCGGTCATGAGCGTGGGCGTCATGGGCGACCAACGCACTTATGCCTATACCGCCGCAGTCCGCGCCGTACATTCTGAAGACGGCATGACCGCCGACTGGACTCCGCTGCCCTACGAGGTACTCAAGCGCATCTCCAGTCGCATTGTGAACGAGGTGCGCGGCATCAACCGCGTCGTCTATGACATCACTTCAAAGCCCCCCGGCACTATCGAGTGGGAGTAGCGCTCGCCACTCTATCGCATATTCCGGGCGCTCCAGCTCTCGATTTTGAGACATGCGAGAGCACTATCTCACTGGCAGAGTCCCCTTAAAGGCCTTCCAGAACATCGGCCACCAGTTGTTTAGCAAACTCGCGTGAGAGTCTCTCGATAGCTGCCGGATCCTCTTGCAAAAACGTAGGCAAGTCGCTAGTGGACTGGTACTGCTCGCGATAAACATAGTTCTTGTTCTGGTAAAGAACCTTGCCGTCCCGGCCGGCAAGCGTGACAGAAACCACGACGGTGATCAGATAACTTGAAGACTGCTGCGTCGTGGTGTTGTAGGTCAGCGGCGCCACCACCTCTTTGAGAATCGTCCCATGCAGCACCGCGTCGGGGTCGCCGCCCGTGTTGGGAGTCACCCGGAACCGTGTGCGCGTAGCAAATTCGCGGATCACGGCGTTGGTCATCGCCACTTCAGTGCGATTTGCCTCGGTACGCGTGGCGAAAACCGGCACGGAAAGTGTCTTCAGATTCGGTGGAAGATGGGTGGCGGCACCCAGGCTGTGGTATCCGCATCCAGAGATTCCCAGCAGGGCAAAAGCGATAGGCAGAATGGCGGGTAGGCGCATGACTCATCTTATCGCGCGACCTCACCTCAGGTCCGCGCTTACAGCCAGGCGGTTGCCAGCCTGCCCAGCCCCGCTCCAGACAGAGTGAGGCCGTCTGCACGCTTCTGAAAGTATATTTCGTTGAGCCGCGCAGAATCGACCTGCTCGATGCGCTCAAATCCGGCGCTGCGCAGTTCTGACACCAGTTCTTCCAGCGTAAAGAAAAGCCGGAAAGGCTCACCGGCAGCGGCCACGCGGTTGGCTAGCCCGTCGAAAACCTTCCGGCGCTTCGGGCTGAGAGTCTCAGGAGGGAACGCGTAGTCGAAACTGATTGCGGTACCTTCCGGCAGTTGCGCAATCGTACTCAGAGTGGCGCGGAAAGCGTCGAGCGTGAGATAAGGCACCACTCCCAGCCAGCCGAAGAACGCCGCCTGGTGGCCGTCGAAACCCGCCTCCGCAAGCCCTTCAGTGAGCGCCTTGTGCTCAAAATCCAGCGGCACAAACGTCAAATCTCCAGGCAAAACAATTCCAGCCTCGCGCAGCAACGAGCGCTTCCACTCCTGTGTGGCGGGAAAATCCACCTCAAAGACCCGCAACTGCTGAAACGGATTGCGATAGGCAAAGGTATCCAGCCCGGCGCCCAGAACCACGTATTGCGTCACTCCCTGCGCCACGGCCACAGCCAGTTGGTCTTCCGCATACCGGCTGCGCGCGGCCATAAAGAGGCGGAAGTCGCGCGCCACCTTGTGGCTGGCACGTTTTATATCCCTGGCGTATCCCGGGCCGACTAGCCTTACGGCGATGGGATCCTCCAGAATGCGGGGCAGATCTGTCAACTGGTGCGCGGCACGGCGGATAGCCACGCGAAGGGCTGTTTTGCTGGCGCGGCCACTCTCCATGTTTTTCATGGTATAGCGGAACCAGATTCGATGGTTCCCGAGGCCGCGAAGCTCAAGTCAGCGCGAGCGGTAACGCTGCATGAATCTCATCGGGAAACACATGCTCTGAATCATCCGCAATCCTGCTCCTACATGCGCGTAACATTGTCCCCATGAGCTGGATTGGATGGGCATTACTTTCTGCGGTTTTTGCAGCCGCCACCGCCTTGCTGGCCAAGGTAGGCGTGGCGCATGTGGACTCTAACCTGGCCATGGCGCTGCGCACCACCGTGGTGCTGGTCTTTGCCTGGGGTATTGCGCTGGCGCTGGGCAAGCACGGAGAAATCCGCGACCTCGACCGCCGCACCATACTTTTTCTTACCCTTTCCGGGGTGGCCACAGGTCTCTCCTGGCTCTGCTACTTCCGCGCCTTGCAGTTGGGGCCGGCCTCGCGCGTGGCTCCGCTGGATAAGCTCAGCGTTCCCCTCGTCATGGTCTTCGCATGGCTTCTCCTGGGCGAGAAACTCACCGTCCCGGTTCTTGTGGGCGGTTCGCTCATCACTATAGGGGCCATGGTCATGGTGCTGGCCTGAGCCACTCCAGCCCGGAACCCCGCTTGCCTATACTGAAGGAAATGACTGCGCAATCCCAATTCGATCATAATTCCGCACCGCTCCTAGCTCCTGCACACCCGCCGCGCCGCATCGTTCTTACCGGCTTTATGGGCTCGGGCAAAACCACCGTCGGTCCGCTTCTCGCCAGCCGGCTGGGCTGGAGCTTTCTCGATGTAGACGACGTCATTGAAGCTGAAACTGGCTCAACCATAGCCGAGCTCTTCGCCCGCCACGGGGAGGATCTCTTCCGCGAGCAGGAGCACGCCACCATCGCCCGGCTTGCCGCCGGTGATGCCCTGGTTCTCGCCCTGGGTGGAGGCGCAATCGAGCACCCCCTCACCCGCTCCCTACTGCTCAGCGGCCCCGGCACACTCTTGGTCCATCTTGAGGTCGAGCTGGCCACCACGCTGGCCCGCTGCCGCGGCACGGAGAACACCCGTCCCATCCTTGCCGATCAGGCCAATCTGGCCAGCCGCTACAATCGCCGCCTGCCGCTCTACCGCACGGCGCACGTCTCCATTGCCGTCGATGCGCTCACCCCCGATCAGGCGGTGGATGCAATTCTCAAGGCCGCTGGAATGGGAATACTCTAACCGCCATTTCTCACAGGGGTTGATTTTTTGGGGGATTGGCTGAGCTGAGCG
>VFSW01001423.1_pt1 | contig 36565 bp, 45 predicted proteins | sample 5358111 | NCBI WGS metagenome assembly VFSW01 (sample SAMN11554181, study PRJNA540505) | mine drainage metagenome | isolation source: sediment from site ElyBrook_90M | place: USA: Ely Copper Mine, Vershire, VT | collected 2017 | reverse complement strand
GGATCGTACGTCGATTTCAACAATCCCGTGACGATCGGATCGACCCCGATCGGAAACAAGCCGATTGGCGATGGATCGCCGTCCGGCGGCGCGGTAAACGCCTATCATTACCGCAAAGAAATCGACTATACTGACACGTCCGCGCTCGCCTCGCCCACGTTCGAATGGGCCAAGATAAAAGTCGTGGCGACCAACATCGGATGGGCCCAAGTGAACGAAATCACCATGCGCGATATTCGCTACAAAGGCCGTCGGGTGGCGTCGAAATACATCGGCACGGAAGAATGAGGAAAAAGAAATCGATAAAACGTTGTATAATAAATCTATGCTAAAGGCAATTCTCGCAAAAACTGGATCGATCATCGGCGCATTATTGCTCACGGCCGCATCATGGTTTTCGCCAACCGTCACCGCGCCGGTCGTTCCGCAAACGCAGACGGTCGTTTCGGTCCCGATCGTAACCGTAGGCGTCGCTGAACAAGAAGGACTCGTGACAGCGAATCAGATGAAATTCGCCGCGCAAAACGGCAAATTCGGCGCCGCAGGCGTGATTCCGTTGACGTCCGCATTCTTCGAGACCTATCTCGTATCGCCCATCGGAACGAGCGACACGTCATTCACGCTGGCATCGAACCTCACGACCGCAGGGATCGCGCTCAAGAACGGTTATTACAGCTTTGTGCTCGACCAAGGCACGCCGCAGCAAGAGGTCGTCGAAGGCACGCTGTCCGGCACCGTCGTTTCAGGCGTGATCCGCGGCATCGATCCGCAGAATCCCGACGCGACCGATTCGGCGCTCATTTTCACGCATTCTCGCGCGGCCGACGTCAAGATCACCGATTATTCTTTCATTGGCCACGTTTCGAACATTCTGAATGGCGGCGACACGTTCCCGAACGTTTTGCAATATGCGCCGTCCGTCACGAACGCGATCATCGGGGCTTCTGGCCAAAATATCGCCGATCAAGCGTATGTGGCATCGACATCGTTCGCGGGAACCGTCAATGGCAATGCGACGACGAAAGGAATTTACCAAGAAGCGACCACGTCCACGATCGCATCGGGCACGACCGTCGGATCGACTGGCGCCGATCTCACCCTCACGCAAAACACCGCATCGACCACGTGCGGCAAAGCGTATAACGTCATCGAAACGAACGCATCAGGATCGCTTGACACCACATGCTTGAATTCGGGCGCATCGTACACGGTTGGCGGCATTTCATCGGCATCGACCACGCTCACCGGAACGACGACGATCGCAGGAATAAACGTAACGTCCACATCATTTTCGAAATTCGGCGGCACGGGCGTAAACGGCGCGCTTTCACTCTCGGGAACCCAAACATCGACGATCAATTTAAGCAACGCATCTGTTTTGATAGAAAATTACACTTCGATCTCGATTACGGGATCAAGTACGTTGTCTTTTTCGAACCCAGCGACCAACGGATCAATTGTCGTATTGAAATCGCAGGGAAATTGCACGCTCACATCATCGGCGGCATCCGGAACGATCGTCGTTTCGAATCTTGGCGCGGCGGCAAGTAATTACGGAAACGGACTCATCGCAGGACCCAATGTCGGCGTCATCATGACGGGCACATTCGGAATTTCGGGGCCAAGCACCGAAAACGTTGACACGAGTTTCGGCGGTCAAGGAAAACATATTGCATCGTCTTCCGCATCGGCTTACGCAGTTTTCGCTGGCGCAGGCGGAATAAGCGGAACAGGAAATACCGCGAGCGGCGGCCAAGGCGGTGGCGGATTACTCATCGAATGCGGCGGTTCGCTCAATTTCACAGGAACGATCAATGCGAACGGAAACAATGGACTCGCCGGATCGGGAAATGCCAATCTCGCGCCCACGTGGTGCAGCGGCGCTGGCGGCGGTTCTAATACAGACGGCGGCGGCGGAAGTTGCAGCGGCACGGAAAATTCGTTCACTTCAACTCTCGGCGGCGGCGGCGGCGGCGCTGGTTCGACGGTAATTTTATATAACGGCGCGCTCGTTGCGAATTCGGGAACGATCAATGTTACCGGCGGATCGGGTGGAACGGGAACCGGTAGCGCGGGCGGCGCTGGCGGCACCGGATTTTCTTTCGTAGGTCAAAATACTGAATACTAATATGTTCGCAACCACATCACCAGCAGCACAATCAGGCATCGCATCGCCCGCAAATCCGACAGGGGCGATTTTGCCAATTACCGGCAATCAAGGAACGACGCCAACCGCCGCGCAATCAGGGCTCGGCAATCCGACCGGAAACGGCAATTACGGACCGACCGCATCGGCTCCGTACGGATATTCGACCGTCAACGGACAAGTGATCCAGAATTCCGCGCCCGCCGTGACGCCGACGCCGTTGGGAACGGGCGCAACGTCGAATTACACGTCTCGCAATCCGGCATTGAGCGGCGCCGTTTTGCCGTCCGCAAGCGATGTGCAGACCGCGCAGGCGAACGAGATGAACCAAGATTTGAACTATGCGAACAATCCGTCGTCCGATCCGGCAGTCGCGCAGCTCGAAAGCGATTTGCAATCGACGATCAACGGCATCAACGCGCAATTCGATTCCGAAGTGTCTTCGCAAGAAAACACGAACGCCGCGAATGAAGGATCGACGAACGCCGAAAACGCGCGTGCGGGACTCGTGGGATCGAATCTCGGCGAATCGCAAATGGCGACGACCAAGCAAATGGGCCAAGAAGCGATCGACGCGATCAATTCCCAACGCCAAACCATGCTCGCATCCGTGCAATCGTCCGTCGACGCGAGCGTTATCCAGGAAGAACAAGCCCGACAATCGGCCGCGAATACCGACATGTCGAATTATTTGCAGACGCTTTCCGCGGTGACGTCGCAAGCGCAAAGTTCCGTGGCGACGATCGCCGCATCCGGCATGTCGTTTTCGCAATTCCAGACCGCATCGAACGGATCGACGTACAGTTCGCTGAAAAGCATGTTGGGCTACGACGACAATCAAATGGCGGCGATGTTCATCGCCAACACTCCGAAATCGCAGATCGTGGGATCGACCGCCGTGGGAACCCAATCGGTATTTTTCGTGCAAGACCCCAAAACCGGCGCTATCACCGCGCAGACGATCGAAACAGGGGTACCGTTGACCTCGCAGGCAAAACCCGTGTTCGCTCCAGACGGCACGATGTTTTTGCAAGACCCGACCACGGGATTGTGGAACGTCGCCCCCGCGACGAGCCAAGGCCAATACGCGAAATCGGTTTCGCTCACTCCAGGAAACATTTTGGTAAAACCAGGCGGCGGCGCATCATCGAGCGGCGGCGGCAATGCGAGCGCATCGTCATTCCCAGCGTCCGGCGCACCGGCAGGCGGCGCATCATCGGGCGGCCAAGCGGCTCCCGATCCAGGAACGACGGCATGGAACGCGCTTCCCGCGACAACGCAGCAATCATTGAAAGCGATCGGTTATTCTCCCGCGACGATCGGCAATTTGGGTTGGTCATGGATTTTGGGCGGCGGTTCGCTTTCATCGACCGGCGGTTCAAGTATGGGCGGCGGCGCGAAACTTCTGATCTCGGCGGCGGCGCAATCGGCAGGACAAGCGCTCATGTCGCAATACGGCCTCACCATGGAAGATGTGAACGCGATCGGCGCGCAGAATTCAGGATTGGAATCTTCGCTTTCCCAACAGATCGGCTATCAAGCGCAAGTCGCCCAATTCGAAGATACAGCGAAATCGAATGCCGCATTGGTGCTCCAGAAATCGAATGCCGTCGGCGTCACAGGATCGCCCATCGCAAACGAATATCTCCAGTATTTGCAAGGGAACATTGCGGGCAACAAAGACATCACGGCATTCCAGACCGCGATCACCACATTCGCAGACGAGTACGCCAAAGTCGTATCTGGTTCGACTGGATCGGCCGGATCGACCGACGCCGCGCGGACGCAAGCGGTATCGCTTATCAATTCGGCGATGTCAAAGGGTCAATTACAGGCGACCATCTCGACCATGCAAACCGAAATGTCGAACCGCATGAACGCGTTGAATTCGAACATCTCGTCGCTCACCGCGCATCTCGCGAACGTCGTCCAGAATTACAAATCGACCAACGCATCGGGTTCGTCCTCGTCGCAAGCGCCCGCAGGACAGCAAACCGTCAATACCCTCGATACGACGACGATGACGGCAGGAACCACGGTGCAAGATCAATCGAATCCAAACGTCACGTTCACGTATAATGGCGACGGAACGTTCACCGGATCGGACGGAAACGACTACACGTTCGATACGACTCAAAATTCATTCGTCGCATCACAATAACCATGGGATTCATCGTAACCGCACCGCAATCATCGGGCGCGTCGCCTCAAGGCGGTAGCGGCGGATTTACCGTTACGCCGCCCTCGAATTCGGGATCGACGCCGTCATACGTATCGCCCATGGCATCGGGCCTCGGCGCGACCGACCAGGCCGAAGCATCGCAGTCCGGCGCGACGTTTCCCGCGAATACGACGAAAGACAATATGCTTACGGCGGCAATGAAATCAGTCGCCAACATTCCAAGTTCGATTGTGAATTTCGGAAAGGGCATCGCGAGCATGTTCGCGAAAACGCCCTCGACGATCGTGCAAGACGTTCAAGGATTCTCGCAGGCCGCATCCGATTACGGCGGCGGCGCGAAAGGCGCGGCGAAAGCAGGCGTCGAACTCGCGAAGAATTTGCCTGGTGCGGCGTACAATGTCGTCGTTCCACCGGCAGCGCGAAACATGCTCACCGCGATCACTGGTTTCAAATTCGACGTGGGCGGCACTCCGCAGATCACATCCGATCCGAACGAAAAGGAACAAGCGCGCCAAAAAGCATTGGCCGCGATCGTCGATGATCCCGTTTCGCAAATTGCGCCGTTTTTGCTCATGGCGAAACAAGCCGCAGATTCGGCAGGTGTTGGCGATCAATTCGATACCGCCGTCAAAACGATCACCGATCCCGTGAAATCGGTCGCTATGGCGCCATTGAAAGGCGCTGGCGCAGTTGCATCGCAAGCATTGGGCATGACGACCGGCGCTGGCGCCGATTCGATCAAAGCTGCCGCTGGCGGTTCGCCCGAATTCACCGCGGCAATGCGCGGAAACGTTTCGCCCGAAGATATTGTGGGGAAAGCGCAAGACGCGTTCCAAAAAGTCGTCGATCAGCGGCGGCAGCAATATCTTTCGGATTTCAAGAACCTCGACCAATACAAAAAGAGCGCGGACATTTCCACGTTGCCCACGAAAATTTCGGCGCAACTCGACAATTTCGGCGTCAAAGTCAAAGATGACGGCACGCTTGATTTTTCGCGTTCGGCTATAGCGAACAATTCGGCCGCTCGTGCCGACATTCAAGGCGTTTACGACACCGTGAAAGATTGGGGAACGCAATCCGGCGACCGCACCGTGCAAGGACTCGACACGCTCAAAAAACAACTCGGTGATTTCTATTCCCAATCGAGCCAAGCGCGTGCTTTCGTAACGTCGATAAAATCGAGCGTTTCGGACATTTTGAACAAAAATTACCCCGATTATGCTAAAATGACTAAAGGATATGCGGATGCGTCCGACATGCTTTCCGACATCAAATCGGCGACCAGTTTGGGCGGCAAAGCCGGATATGACACCATTTTCACAAAACTCACTCGTGCGCTCAAATCCGACACTGGATTCAAGTCCGAAATGGTCAACGAACTCCAGGATAAAAGCGGCGTGAATCTCAAAGACTACATCGCGGGATTCAACATGTCGTCGCTCAAACCGTCGGGTCTCGGCGGCGCAATCGACATGGGCGCGGCGCTCGCGCTCGTATCGCGCATCGTTTCGCCCGAAGAACTGGTGCCGTTGCTTTCGACGTCGCCGCGCATCGTCGGAGAATTCGTCCGTGCGTTGGGCGTCGGCGCGACCGGCGTCGCCAAAGTGATGTCGGCGATCAATGCGCTCCAGACGCCCGAAGGAACGGCATTCATATCGAATTCGGCGAACGTGAACCAGAACACGAACCAGAATCAAGCGCAACCGCAACCGACCTCGACGCCAGCGCAGGCACCTGGATCGACGCCGTCATTCATGGTGACGCCGCCAGCGCAGAACCAATCATCGAGTTTCCTTTCGCCTATGCAACAGCAATGAAATTCATCTTATTCAAAAACAAAAACGAAAAACGGCTGATCGCATCGATCGCCGGATTTTTCGCATTGTATCTGTTCGTGAAATATGCGCTGTGGTACGTGTTCATCGCGGCCATGTTGTTGGCGCCAATTGTATGGTTGGGGATCATCTTCCTTGCGCTCGGCGTGTGCGTAATGGCATTCGCAGGGCCTTTCAAACATGGCATACTTGGATAACATAAAAGAAAAGGAACGCGCCGACACTTTCGTTATCGTCACGCAGGATTGGTGCGGCCTCGGCTGGGGAAAAATGCTCCGCGATTGCGGACAGCGCGTTATTTTCGCGATCGAACGCAAAGAGGACGACGAAGAAGACAATTTCGAATGGGTGGGCGAAAACATGGGCGAGAAAATGGATTTGAGCGAAGCCGTCAAAAGCGCGGAACTTCGCAACGCGTATTGGATTTGGGATTACAACCACAATTCGGACGTCGCGGAAAAATTGAGATCGAAAGGATACAAAGTGTTCGGCGGACAGGAATTCGCCGATAAGAGCGAACACGACCGCGATTTCGGTTTGGCGATCGTCAAGCGCGCCGGTCTCCAGACGCCCGAATCGTTCGCATTCAGCGACATCAACGCCGGAATTACGCACATGATGTCGAATCCCGACAAAGCGTACGTGTTCAAACCAGACGAACCAGGCGGCGAAAAGAACCCCGCATGGCAGACGACCGTTCCCGACAACGATCTTGACGGCCGCGCGAACGAAGAAATGCAGAAATTCCTCGAATCGTTTCCCAATGCGCCGTCGACGTTCATTTTGCAAGAACGCAAAAGCGGCGTCGAAATCAATATCGAAGTGTGGCTGTACGACGGAAAGCCGATTCTCGCATACGCCAATTTCGAATGCAAGAAGAAATACAACCACGATTTGGGTCCGCTCGTCGGATGCGCCCAAGACATCGGTTTCATCGTGCCGTTGAATTGCAAAATCGTCGAAGATACGATCGGCGTTCTCATCCAGCAGCCGGAATACAAGAACATGAAAGGGATGTTGTTCGCCGACATGAATCTGATCGTCGGAAAAAATCAGTATTGGTTCCTCGAATTTTGCAATCGGTTCGGATACAATTCGCATCCGAATCTTTTCATCAATCTCGCGATCGATCCGTTCGACGAGATCATTAAAGACCTCATTGACGGCGAAGTGGAAAATATGTCGCAACGGTTCGACGCGGGTTTCGGCGCATCGATCACCATGCGGATCGACGAGCCCGTACACGGCTTGCCACTCATCATTCCCGAAGAATTGGGCTCGAAATTCTATCATTTCGACACGTATTGGGATGACGATGAATTCCGTCTCGCAGGATACGGTAACGAGACCGGCATCGTGTGCGGCCACGATTACGATCTCAAATCGGCGGCCGAAGAAGTCAAGCGCAATTTCGACAAGATCCATTTTCCGTTCCGCGCCGGACGCACCGACATCGATCGGCAAGACTATTTCTCGAATCCATACGAACGCTGGGTCGCTTCGAATGCGATGAAATTATTCGATCCAAAATCATGACGATCATCGAGAAAATCTTGCCGTACAATTTCGTTTTGGGCCGTTACGGCAAAACGCCGATCGGCATTGTGATTCACATCATGGAAGGGTCGCTCGTAGGAACCGACACGTGGTTTTTGCAAAGCGCGGGAACCGCGAATCCCGTATCGGCGCATTACGGCGTCGCCCTCGCGAACGGCATCGTGCATCATTACGTTCACGAATCGAATATCGCGTTCCACGCAGGAAAGGCGATGCGGCCGACGTGGAAACTGTTGCCGTCGGGCGTCGATCCGAATTCGGTGACGATCGGCGTCGAACACGAGGGGTTCGCGACCGGCGAACCATGGCCGCAACAGCAAATCGAAACATCCGCACAACTCATCGCGCAGATTGCCGCGCGTTGGAACATTCCGATCGACGAAGATCATATCATCGGTCATTGGCAGATCGACGGCGTATACCGTCCGAATTGCCCCGCAGTCAACAACGACGCCCAAGGGATAGTCAAAGCGATCATTTCCTTGGCGCAACAAGTAAAGGTCGAACCACAAGTAACGAATCCAGTATCATAAATTTATGACACCTATTCTTTTGGGCATCGTCGCATCGATCGCGACGGAAATCGTGACGTGGATCAATGCGAAATTAAACAACACGGTTTTGAAAGGCGACGGCGCTTTTCTTCTCGCAAGCGGGATCGCATTTTTGGTCGCAGGCGTGAAATTCTTCTACGGCGGCGGCACGCTAGGAACATTCTTCACGGACTTTTCGACTATTTGGGCGTCGTCGCAGGCGTTTTTCTTGATCGTCATGCAAACGCTCGGACTCGACGTTCAATCACCGCCACCGGCGGCATTGGCCGCGCCGTCACAAGCGCAATCGCAAGCGAAATAAGCATAAAAAATCCGCAGAAATGCGGATTTTTGTTTGGGAAAGAATACCGAAGCCCGTTTGGTATGATGAATATAGTTCTTCCGAAAGGAGAGCGAATGAGATCCAGTCCCTTGCAAAGGAGAAACGTTCAATGCCGATTGATAAAAGCACAGTGTGTCCGCATTGCAATCTTACGATGTGTCTTGCGGATCAGCGCGCGAAATTCTGTTCTCGCTGTCGGAAGAAACCGTCCGACCCCGTGGAATTGAATTGTCATAAGGTGCCGACCGAACAAGACCGGCGCCAATATCAACTTTGGTTGGATTTGCAGCCGACATCGGCCGCGCAGTAAAAAGGGGTGATCGATTTCTCGTTGTTCCACGATACGGAACATTTTGTGACCCGATCCGCCGGATGCGCTAAAGAGAAAGGGCAATCGGGGTCGTTGGCCTTCAGAAAGCACACGACCCCAATCTTTGAAAAAAATATAATGTTAAATTCACTTTCGGTTTTGCTCGCGAAACTCACGGTGACATTGGTCCTCGTTTCGCAGGCGCTCGCAGCGACGACATCAGCAACGTACATAATAATTCCGAATCAGACGGCGGTCGCATTGCCACCAACACTCGAACGAGCGTGTTCTTGTGAATCGAACGGCGATCCGAACATGGCGCCGCGCCAATTTAATGCAGACGGTTCAATTTTGTGGGGATATGAAAAAAACGCATCGGGCACCGTGGTCCAGGTGAAACGCGATGTGGGCGCGTGCCAAATCAACACGATCGCGCACGCGCAGGAAATCGCATCGTCGGGCCTCGACGTCATCCATTCGTTGCATGACAACGAAACGTTCGCGCTCGGCCTCTATGACAAACAAGGAATGGCGCCGTGGGCCGCATCGCAATCGTGCTGGCAAAATTAAAGCCGCGCGGTCTTCAAACCGGCGGCCCCGAATAGCTGTTTTCGGTTGAGGTCTTATTTTGTTTGCCCCATTGCTATATATAACGGAAAATGTCGTAATTCGTTACCACGAGTTATGCACAGGTTCGACTTTGCATCTGGAATGCCTATGTTACTATAAGTGTATACCTTAAGTGAAATGAGCATGAAAGCATTCGTAAAGCCGTATGAGCTGGCAAAGAGTTTGGGGGTCAAACCACACGCGATTTATCGTTGGATTCGCGAGGGCAAGATTTTGGCCGCCGAAACGAAGAAAGTCACGATCACGAAAGAACGCATCGTCGTCGACGGAACCTTGACGATCGAAACGATTAAAAAGAGAATGACAAAATGAGCGACCATAAATTCCCGTACGAATGGAAATTGTCGGATGGTTATCCCGCGCAAGGCGTCGAGCATCACGGCACGAAAGTTTTCACCACGTTCTCATGCGGCGGCGGTTCGTCCATGGGCTACAAACTCGCCGGATACGATGTGATCGCGGCCGAAGATATTGACCCGAAGATGAAAGCGGCGTATCTCGCGAATCATCATCCGAAATACTACTTTTTGGAAGGCGTCAAAGAATTCAAGGACCGCGACAACATTCCCGAAGAATTGTTCGGCATCGACGTCCTCGACGGATCGCCGCCTTGCACGTCATTCAGCATGGCCGGTAATCGGGAAGAAGATTGGGGAAAAAGCAAGAAATTCCGCGAAGGGCAGACCGACCAAGTTCTCGACACGTTGTTTTTCGATTTCATCGATCTCGCGAAAAAATTGCAACCGAAAGTCGTGATCGCCGAAAACGTGAAAGGCATTCTGCTTGGCGGCGCGAAAGATTACTCGCGGCGCATCATCAAAGGATTCGAAGAAGCGGGATACGTGACGCAACATTTCTTGCTCAACGCCTCGTTCATGGGCGTGCCGCAAGCGCGCGAACGCGTGTTCTTCATCTCGATCCGCAAGGACATCGCCGCGAAACTTCCAAAGCGCATGGACATGCTGTTCGATGCGCCGCCGAAAATCGACATGGATTTCGACGAACCGATCATCACGTTCCGCGACGCCACCGAAAAATACTGGCACGAAGATCGCAAGGCGCTCACGCCGACCGCCGCATTGTATTGGGATATTTGCAAAGAGGGCGATTCATTCGCGTCCGTGCATCCGAAAGGATCGCTGTTCAATTGGATCAAAGTTGCGCAAGACAAGCCGACGCCAACGCTCGCATCGGGATCGGCCGAACAAACGTATCATCCTACGATTCCAGGCGTCTTGACGCTCAAAGAATGGTGCATGTGCGGATCGTGGCCGATCGATTACGTCAACAATTCGAAATACATGATCGGAATGTCCGTGCCGCCCGTGATGATGGCGCACGTGGCCGACCGCATTTATAAGCACGTATTCGCGGTCATCAACGCATATGGGTTGACAAAACCGACCGAAAAAGCCGTCATTTAGTTATGCACATGCAAGGGGTTGCAATGCAAGGGGTTGCATACTATAATGAATGAGAAGTGTTGAGGCGGTTCTGAGATCGGATTTTCGACCACCATATCGAAACCCCCTCGGACGCAAGCGAAAGAACGGCCGCCACACCTTCCAAAAGGTCGAATACATCACAGACATTCAGACAGAATGAAAAATGAAAACAAAACGATCACCGCGCAAGAGTCCGGTTCGCAAGGCGGCAAAACCACGCTCAAAAGGCACGGCCGCAAACATTTCGTCGAAGCGGCAAACCGAAGCTGGATCAACAGGCGTGCCCGTGACGCTCAACGAAAAGAACGCGCCGATAATGTTCGAGGCCGCAAGACGGCAACTCGAAAAAAATAAATATCCGCAAGGCGCATTGATTCCGTTCGATGTTCCGCAAAAGCCGTTTCCATGGCGCGAAACGTGGGCGACGCTCATTCTCATTGCGGCTACCGCGATCCTCATTTGGACGATCGCAACCGGAATGGACGCGCAAGATCGTGCAGATTGTTTGAATTGGCAGCAAGAAGCGACACAATTGCAGCCATTGAGTCCGCAAAATCCTGGCGGATTCTATCTCACCAAGGATGAAAGCGAGCAATGCCAAGATTTGGGCATATCAGTTGCCGCACCGGTGCAATAGTCGTTGCACTTGAACATTAAAACTTGCGAAATGGAAAATACAGACATCGTAAAGTTAGAGCAGAAAACGGTTCCCATGCTCAACAAGAACGCCAAAGCGGCGATCGAGTATGCGAACAATCTCGTCGTTGATTCCGACGAAGCAAGCGCGAAAGCCGATTCGGCGATCCGCAGAATCAAAGAACAGCGCGAAGTCGGCGACAACACGCGCAAATTCTTCACCGATCCCCTCAACGACCAGGTCAAGAAGATCAATTCGATGTTCATGCCGGTCGTGAAAGCGCTCGACGAGGCGACCAAGATCATCTCGGGCAAGATGGGCGCGTATCAGATGAAATTGCAGGCCGATGCCGATGCGAAGAAAGCGAAAGTGGAAGCCGATCTCGCGGCGGGCAAGATCAAGAACGTCGAGACGGCCGTGAAGAAGATCGAGAATGTGAAAGAGCCCGTGAAGACCGTCCGCACGGAAACCGGCACGACCACGTTCCGCGACGTCCCGAAAGTCGTGATCGTCGACGCATCGAAGTTGCCGCCCGAATTCCTCATGCCCGACCTCAAAAAGATCGAGGTCGTTGCGCTCGCCAATCATAAGACGAATCTCGCGCAGATTCCTGGTGTCGAAGTGAAGATCGAAAAGGTCCCAACATTCCGACGCTAACATGCAAACAAAAAAAGAAGTCCTCAAACAGTACGTCGATCGTTTTGAAGAAGCAAATCGGGGAACGATCGAAATAATACCAATAGAATTTCTCGAAGTGTTAGTCGACATTCGAGACGTTCTCGTTGAGATCGCGCAGGAAATGACTTCCGCGAATGATCTCGGCGCGTTTCATCCACATTCAAAATCATGACCGAAAAATCAATCGTAAAAGCCGACGATCTCAATCCCGCCGCTTTCATGCAGCAAGCGATCGACAAGGGTCTCACGCCGGAACTCATGGAGAAATTCATGAACCTGTACGATCGTTGGGAATCGAAGAAGGCCAAAAAGGAATTCGATCTCGCTATGGCCGCGTTCCAGGGCGAATGCCCCGTGATCGTCAAAGAAAAAGGCGTGAAGAACAAAGACGGTACGCCGCGCTATAAATATGCGCCGCTCGATCAAATCGTGAAACAGACCGGCAAGATCATCGCGAAGCACGGTCTTTCGTACACGATCAATGCGACCGTCGAGGGCAACACCGTGAAAGCCGAAGTGGTGGTCACGCATCAAGGCGGATATTCGCAGCCGTCGAGTTTCGTGGTGCCGTTGGACACCGATGCGTTCATGAATTCGGCGCAACGGTTCGGATCGGCGCTCACGTATGCGAAGCGATACGCGTTTTGCAACGCATTCGGCATTCTCACGCAAGACCCCGATACGGACGCCGGTGATCTCCGCAACGGCGCGAATGGCGGCGCAGACGACAAGACGTACGCCATGGCATTGCAGGCGATCGGCAAGGCGAAAACGCTTCCAGAACTCGCGCAATTCAAAACGAGTTTGGAATCAGGTCGAGGCAAAAAAATGTACAATCCGGACCAACACGCCCAGTTGCTCCGCATGATCGATGGAAAAGCGAAAGAACTCGGCGCTTCATAAATGGGGGCCAGGATCGTTCTCGATCGAGGACAAGGTATTTTCTTGGTCGGTGTACAACGTTTGGCGTAATTACGGCCCGAACGAATTCACCAAGAAATACCTCATGAGCGGCGCGGACCAGATGAATCCACGCATGATGACGGGCCGAATCGTCGCCGACATGATCGAAAGCGACCAAGAACAGCGCGATCCGACCCTCGAACATCTTCGCGTGTGGTTGCCGCGCTACGAGACGCAGGAATACGAGATCGAAGTCCCGTTCAACGGTCTCACGCTTGTCATGCACCTCGACGGATTCGATTTGCCTAAGCGATGCGAATGCTCGCCGACGCACGCCGCTCTCGGATGCGATTTCCACATTGCGTCCGAAAACAACGGCCGTTACGGGAAGATCGGCGAGTACAAGACCGGCGTTTTGTGGAATCGCGAGAAAGTCGAGAAGTGGAAACAGCTCGATTGGTACGTATTGGGCGTGCATCTCAAATTCAAAGTTCCGCCCGAAAAAATACCGATCGTTCTTACGTGGATGCCCACGATCTGGAAAGACGGCGAATCGATGCCGCGGCCCACGGGCGAGATCGAGAATTTCGAGACGCGCCGATCGATGCGCGATATGCTGAACATCGGCAAAGACATCATGGTCGCATGGCGCGAAATCGAGACCCATTGCGCGAAAGAAAACCCGTTTTGACCTGTGAACAACATGTGCATAACTTGTGAAAAGACGGTGAATAAAGGTCTATTGGCGACATTGACACCAAAAGTTATGCACATGGCCATTCACACCGCCATGCACAAGATTTCTCGAGTTACCAACAGGCCATGCACATAGCGAACCTTAAGTGGCGAATCAAGAAAGGATTGGATTTTTTGTCGAAAAAGCCGGTCTTATAATAACAATAAATCTTATATCTTAAAGAATCTTATTATTGGAATCCATGGAAAACGAGAAACAAAAAAAAGAAGTTTGCCCGACATGCGGCGCGATCGCGAATTCGTACACGTACCGATTCGATTCGGCTTCGGCGAGATTGCTTCTCGCGATGGCCCGAAAAGTTCGCGAACAATGCGGAAAAGGAATCGTGTTCACGGAAGCGAACACGATCCATATCCAAAGCATCGGCCAATCGTACAGCGTCGTCTCGCACCAAACGATCACCGCGAAACTCGGATTGATCGCGAAGCTGAAAGGCGACGACGGACGCCATATCAAGGGATATTGGGTCGTCACGAAACGCGGCTGGCAGGCGTTGCGGGGCGAATTGGTCCCCGCGAAAGTTAGCACGTTCCGCAAAGAAATCGTCGAACGTTTCGACGAGATGACGACGCTCGGGAATGCGCTTGTGACGTTTCCCGAATCGCAATACAACCCGCAGGACTGGTTCGAATTCGGCGAAAACCAGATTGCGAAAAAGGTCGAGGCCAAAGAAACATTATTCTGACCATGCTCACGAATTTATTCGGCGAAGATCCGCCGGTATCGAACGCGTGCGAACGCGACGACCATTACGAATGCGACGGCAGCGTGTACGACCGCAAGACCGGCAAGGAAATCGCGAAATGCACGTGCTATTGCCATAAGCCGACGCCGGAGCCGGAACAGGATTTGGTATAATAATTCCATGAAGATCAAACCACTCCACGGAAACGTGTTCATCGAGCCGTTCGACGTCACGCCGCAGACCAAATCAGGAATCATCTTGCAAGACGACAAAAAACTTTCCCGATCGCGCGGCCGCGTGGTCGCGGTCGGCCCCGACGTCATCGCGGTCAAGGAAAACGATTCGGTGATATTCAAGCCGAACCATCCGCACGAAGTGACGATCGGCGATACCGTGCTGCTCGTCGCGAAAGTGGACGACATCGTGGGGATCATCTCGTGAAATTTCCATGAAAATCGAAAACTTGCGTCGCGATCGATGTCCGGAATGCAATACGAAATTGAACCGCAACATGTTGGAAAAAGTGTGGAAATGCGTCAAATGCAAATTCACGATCACCGAAGAAGAAAAACAAAAGCAAATGCGATCATGAAAAAATTCAACTGGCTACAACGCGCGATGATCTATTTCGGATTCCGGTCGCCGTGCCATGCGGCGCCGATCTGGAGCTGGGATGACCATCATCACATGTGCGAAACGTGCAATCAACGGCTATGACGATCACGCTTCACGGCCGCATTCCGTCAAAGAAGAATTCGAAACGTCTCGTGATGTTCGGGCATAGGCCTGGCATCATCAGCTCGAAAGATTACGAGGCATGGCACACGCTCGCGTCCTATGAGCTGAAAGGCCAGGTCAAAGGCATGACGAACCGCATCCGATTGTCCGGCCAGCATCGCATCGAGATCACGTTTTTCGCCGCGAAGCGTTTCAAAGCCGACCTCACGAACAAAGCCGAATCGATCATGGATCTGCTTGTTGATAACTACGTGATCGAGGACGACAACTGGTTCGTGGTGCCGGAAATCTTATTAACATTCGGGGGCATCGACAAAACGAACGAACGTGCGATAATTGAAATAAGGAAAGTAAAGGTCGACCCAAAAATTAACGAAAAATAATACTATGGATATAAATCTTAGTGTTTCGGGAACGTTGCCGGATGGCAGCACGTTCTCAGGATCGGCAGTCGTGCCGGTGACGGTCACTCCGGCAACGGGGACGGCCGCGCAATCGAGCACGGCGACCGGATCGACCGGCGGATCTGATTCGACGGGCGATGAAGCGAAGAGCGGCGAATAGCCGTTTTCTTTCGAAAGAAAAAATCGAGGGCGGTTGAATCGACCCAATCGCCCTTGATAGGTCATAAAAACTTGCGGCGTTGCGGTTTCCGTCTCGCATCGCTCAGGAATCGGACAAAAGTTATACGCGAAATCGAATCAAGATAGGTCCATGCCAAAGGAGAATACTCACAGGTTTCGCCAACAGCGGTCATACCGTACTCGGCGAGGATATAAGCCCGTAAATTCGAAAATAACGTGACTACAAAATCGATTCACGACGGATCAATATAAATTAAAAAATTATCATGGAAAAGCCCAAATACAAATACATCGTCGTCACGACCTACACGTACGACAAAATCTACGAATGCAACGCATATCTCGAAAAGAATGCCGAACGCGTGGCGCAGAACGGCGTTTTGTTTTTCTCGGACAAAATCGTGGTGCAAGTCGTCGAGAATTTCAAGCCCGATTCTTGGCACGATTACGCGATCGAAGCGATCCGGCAGCGCGTGAATCAGCTTGTGGGAAAGCGCCTCGGATTTGGGGAAGACAAGATCAACCTCGAACAGTTGAAGGCGCAATTGTCGATCATCAAGCCGTCGGGCGGCAAAGCGAATTTCGAAGCGCTCATGGCGAAACAAACGGAAGTTTCCCTCAAATTGCAAGAGGTCGTCGGCAACATCCGATTGACCGATGACGAAATCAAGCGCGCCAAGCAGATGCTCAAAGACGTCGAGGACGGCAAAATAGAATTTTAACGGTCATGACTGAAATAAAATTCGATTGCGCCAAATTCGTGAAAGAAAACAATCGTATTGTGCTTTGCATCACATGCGGCAAATGGATCGGAACGATGCAGCAACGATTGAAAAATTGCAACGGATGCGGATCGCAAACGTTGCGACAAAACATCTTGTCGTTATGGGGCGAATGGTTCGATCCGTTCACGCACATGTTGCACGTTCCGTTCATAAAAAATCCAATTTATTTGGCGCCAGGAAGCGACATATCAAATTTGTTGATATACATAAAAACAAACGTCAAATGAATTTGCCCGAATCATTACTGATCCAATGCGCGTGCGGCACGATCATCAAGATCGAAGCGACCGCCGTCACACTCAAAGAAGAAGTCGAGGACGCGCTGAAGCAGATGACGACCGACGCCGAATTGCAAGACATGGTGCGCGATCAGTTGTGTTCGTGCGGGCACATGGCATTCATCCATTCGAAATCCTCAAAATCGCGTCCGTGCGTCAAGTCGGGATGCACGTGCGTTGAATTCAAAAAATCGCATTGGTTAGCGCCAGCAAAAACATGATGGAATTCTCGAAAATCGAATCGTGCGAAGGACTTATCGATAACATGGTCGAAGCGTACGCACACGCACGAATGCACATGATCGACGATACGATCGTCGCGATCCTCAAAGCACGCAAACCGATGCTGTGGATCGTATTGAACGCGTGCCCATGGGTGTGGATATGGCGTCTCGCGGGCGTCCGATTGCACGTCCACGTCCAATCGGACAATTACTCGCATTATTCGGTGTACGTGCGCGAAGAATTGCTCGGCGATTTCATGATACGGACCGACATCACGCCAATATGAAAATCATCGCGAAAAATCCGACGATTCTATGGCCGATCATCAAATGGCGGTTTCCCGACGCCGATCCGAACCGCATCATCATCGCGTTCGGCGACCGCGTGTACACGAAAGGATGGATGCCGCAATGGAAGATCGTCCACGAGCAAGTGCATCTCGACCAGCAGCATCATTCGCGCATCGTCGCGATTTTGCGTTTTCCGTTGATCCTATTTTCGGCGCGGTTCCGTTTGAACCAAGAAATCGCGGCGTACAAAGCAGAATGGCGCTGGATATTCCTCAACGTACACGATAGGGAATTGCGTGCGAAGATGCGCCACGAAATGTGCATCGATCTGTCAAGCGAGCTATATGGTAATATGATCTCATACGCCGACGCAATGGATTTAATATCGCGATCATGGCAATAACAAAGAAAGTCGAACAACCGAAGAAGATCGAGCCGAAGAAAAAGGATCAAGTATTCGGCATTCAGCAGATCAAGTTTATCGAAGCGTATTTCGATCCGAAATCGCCCACGTACGGCGACATAAAGAATTCCGGCAAGCACGCGGGATTCAGCGATTCGTATGCGGAAAATCTGTTTCATCTCGCGCCCAAATGGTTATCGGATTTCATCGGGAAACGGCAAAAATTGGTTGATCGGGCGACCGAACGGCTTGAAGAATTCGTCGACGCGGACATTTACGAACAAGCGATGGGTCCGTTCGGCCCGATTTTTCTCGACAAGAAACGCACGAAACCCGCGATGCGTAGGAATTCCAAAGTCATGGCGATCGTGCTCGATGCGGCGAAGTTCACGACCGAACGGTTGGACTCAAAGAATTTCGGCAAGACCGATCACGTTGAGACCGAACATTCAGGCGAAATAATCCATTACCATATTCCGGTACGCCAAACGCCCGAAGATTGGGCGGGGAAGGCGTTGCCGCCAGGAAAATGACGATCGAACGGACCGAATGCGGCAAATTGGGTTATCCGTCACGCGCGGCCGCGATGAAAGGGATCGCGAAGCATTACAAGATCAGCAAAACGCATCGGCGCCCGTATTTGTGCAAAGAATGCCCGAACCACGTGTGGCATCTCACATCGCGCGTCGAACGGTTCGTGGAAACATTGCCGCGCAAGAAACATAACGAATTCGACGAATGAACCAACCGACGATCAACTGGGCACCGAATCCGATGCAGGCGCGTGCGCTCGCTTGTCCGTTCCCAGAAGTTCTGTTCGGCGGTTCGCGCGGCGGCGGAAAGTCGGAAGAAGGGCTCGCATGGCTCACCCATGACACCCATGACCCGCGTTTGCGGCAGCTGGTATTGCGTAAGAACTACGAGGACTTGAAAGATTGGATAGACCGCGCCGAAACGTTTTTCGCGCCTTTGGGGGCCAAATTGCGAGACGGCGATTTCTATTGGCCGAAAGGCGGCATATTGCGTACCGGCCATTACAAGGACGACAAATCGTTTCAGAAATACGTCGGCCACAATTTCCACCGCATTCTCGTCGAGGAGTTGAACCTCATTCCGCGCGAGGAGAATTATTTGAAACTCATGGGATCGTTGCGATCGACCGATCCCGACAATCTCCCCGCGCAGATCCAAAGCAATTGCAATCCGTCCGACGAAGGGTTTTATTGGATCAAGAAGCGGTGGAATTTGCACGGCATTCCGACTGAACCCGTGATGACGCGCGACGAGAAGACCGGCATGATCCGCGTGTTCATCCCGTCGCGATTGCAGGACAATCCCGCGCTTGCCAAAGATAAGAACTATGTGTCGTGGCTCGATTCGCTTCCCGACGGATTGCGCGAGCAGTGGCGAGACGGATCATGGGAAGACCCGCAGATTTCCGGCGCGTATTACACGAACGAGATGTCGCAGGCCGAACGCGAAGGGCGCATCAAATTGGTCCCGATCGACAAGATGCTCAAAATCCATACCGTGTGGGATTTGGGCGTTTCGAAGGGCAACGCGATGACGCTCGGATTGTTCCAGCGCGTGAAAGGCGAGACGCGCATGGTCGCCGCGTACGCGAACGAGGGATTGGGCGTCACGCATTACGCCGCATGGCTCCAGGAATTCCAGCGAACGCATCAGATCACGTACGGAAAGCATTTCGCGCCGTTCGACATCAAGAACCGCGAGCGATCGACTGGGCTCACGACCAAGGACATCATGAAGGCGATGGGCCTCAAGTTCGAAGACGTTCCCATGGTCGACATCAATTCGGGAATCGAAAAAGTCCGGCTCATGTTTCCGCGGTTGTGGATCAACAAGCCGTATTGCGAGCAGGCCGTCATCGGGTTCAGGAGTTACCAGCACGAATGGGATGAGAAATTATTGCTGTACAAACCGAAGCCGTTGCACGATTGGGCGTCGAACTGGGGCGACATGTTGCGATATGCCGCGCTCGTCGAGGACAAGATGACGAACGACGAACCGCCGCGCTATGTCCAACCGCCGTACGTGCCGATGTCGCCGCTCGAGATCGTGGACGGCCATACGGTCGACGACCAGGAATTCGGGCAGATTTCCGGCGGCAAACAAATCGTAATTCCGCACCGACGCCAATGATGAGCCAAGGAATATCGTTCGTGGACACGTTTTGCTATTGCGGCGCGCGCTACCGCATCCAGGCGCGCGCCAACGCCACGTACGGCAAAGCGAAGCTGTACAACCGCCATTGCCCGAATTGCGACCGCCCGATCAATCCGCTGAGGAAAACCGAAGCGTGCGGCCGTTGCCACGTGCCCAAAGCGTTTTTCATGCGAAAGAAATCATGGCCGTGGAATTGGTCGCGCCCGAAAGGCATTTGCAAGAATTGCGTGAACGCGCTTCGCAAGGAAAATAAAATCGCCCAAACGTGATATTATAAAAGCAATGGAAAACACAATGGGAATTTTAGATCGGCCGCATATGGGCTACTCATTCGCCGAAGAACTCATGAACGTCGCGATCCAACAGCTCGCCACGTCGACCGAATTCAAAAAGGCGCGGATGGACCGCATCAAGAAATACGAGGACTTGTACGCGGGAAAATCGAATCCGAAACTCCGCATCCAATTCGACGCGGTGCTGCCGATCATGGGCGGCATGGTGGATACGCTCGAGACCGAATTCGACGATCCGCCATATCTCAAATTCACCGCCGAAAATCCGGCGTATTATTTCAAAGCAAGAAAATACCAGGCCGCGTGGGACACCGAAGCGCACGCATTGGGCGCGAACGCGCAATGGGCGTTGAAAGCGCGCTGGGACAAACATAATGCGATTCTCTCGGGCCGCGGATTTCTCAAAGAATACGCCGAATCCGACCCCGAATACAAGAATTATTTCGACGCGGTGAATTACCGCGACATGCACGCCGAACCGAACGGCGGCGGCCATCTCGAAAACCATCTGTTTTGCGGCCAGGAATCGATCTACCGCACGTGGGAATCGATCCGCGACGGCGCCGCAAACGGAATCTACAACGTCGCCCAAGGGCAGAAGCTGAAAGAACGCGCATCGTCGCGCGACTACAAGGACAATCTCGATTCATCGTACAAGGAAAAGATGTCGCGATTTTTGGCGCTCGGCCAGGATCCGATGTCGAATTCGTACGTGGGCCAGCAAGTGTTCAATCTCGTCGAATGGTGCAACATGTACAAAGGCGAACGGTGGTATCTGCTGTTCGACCCGTTCACGCGCGTTTGGTTGCGCCTCGAGAAGATCACGGACGTTTTCTCGACCGGATATTACCCGTGGGTGTCGTGGGCGACGCATGAGGACGATCGCGTGTTTTGGTCAAAATCGTACGGCGACGATTTTTATCCAAGCGCGCAAATGGCGGTGGATTTCATGATGCAGGAATATACGAACCGCAACAAGCGGATGCTCGGCGCGAAGTTCTACGACCCGTCCATGGTCGTCGATCCCGCCGAACTCAACATGGCAGGATACCGACCCGACCAAATCATCGAGATCAACACGAATAACGGCGCCCGCAAGATCAGCGAAGCCGTGTACGAATTGCCGGTCAACGAACTGGGCAGCGCGACGATCGATCTCGTGAATTGGGTGGAATCGACGGTCGGCCGCCAATCCGGTTCGACCGATCTCACGAACCTCGCATCGGGCGGCGGCGCTGGCGGCGGCAAAGGCGCCAAAGCCAATGTCGTGTTCGCCGCGATCCAACAGGCGCAAAAGAGAATCGGCCATAAAGCGCATTCGTACACCGAAGCGTATTCGCAGATCGGCGTCCGCTACATGGACGGCCTCGACGAGCATTTCACGGGCAAGATGCCGATCAAAGTTTTGGGCCCCGACGGCTACGAAATGGATTCGTTCACGCGGCAAGACCTCAAAGATCGCGACAAAGTCGGCATCAAGGTCACGTCGAAGCGCGAAGAGGACCAGGAAAACGTATTCGGCAAGAACCAGAAGATGAAGGCGCTCGAACAGCTCGCGCAGTCCCCGAACATCAATTCCAAGAAGCGCGACGAGACGATTTTGCGCGATGTGGGCGGCTGGGATGAGGAATCTATCCAGGAATTCATGGACACGCAGACGTTCGCCGATCAAGAGACCGTCGCACGAGCGTCGATCGCGATCGATTTGCTGCTCGCGAAGAAAACGCCATTGATCTGGTATCGCGCCAATTCGGCATTCATGGAACGCATTTACAATTACGCGCTCGATCGCAAGGAAATTCTCGTCAAGAAAGGCGTGTATAAGGCGTTTCTGCTGTACATCAAGGCGCATACGCCGATCGTGCAGGCCAACATGAAGAAACTCGCCCAGGACGTCAAAGCGGGCCGCAAACCGGCGCCTGGCGTGGGTTCCACCCCGCGCGGACAGATCGACAAGACGCCCGCAGGCGTCGGCGCAGGGAAATCGTCCGCATCAGGAAACCCGAACGGCAATGTCGGCGCCGGACAGCCCGTAGATATGCAATAATATGGCCGACCACCTCGACAACGCGTCGCCCGAAGACAAGCTGAAGAAATTGCGGTCGCTTCATTCCGATTGGGATGACGATTCGGTGCGCGAATTCGACAACCTCGAGCGCATGATGACGGACGCCGTCATGAAGTCCGAATACGGCAATATGGCGATGACGCAATTGGTCATCCGCACGGCCAAAGCGAACGTCATCGCGATCGCAAGGAAACTCGCGAGCGACGAAAACATTCCCGAAATCGAACGCAAGGCGATGTTCCGCGAAAAGAAAGTGTGGACGTGGTTCGTGGTGCTTTTCGCCAAGGACTACCGCCGCGAATTGAAATCGATCGACGACGATCTCGAGAATCTTTTGCGGTTCCACAATGCAGGAAAATAAAATAACGCGATTTTATAATATAACAACATGGTAAAGAAAACGAACACTGAAGCAGACGCCGGTTCAATGGCCGGATACGATCCGAATCTCGGCTTGCCGAAGAACGAGGTCGCCAATAGCGGTTTCACGCCGAAGAAAGGCCCAATGGCGCCGAAGAACAACAATGCGCCCGTCAAGCCGCTCGACGCGATCAAGAAGAAATATCCCGTCAAGCAGCGAACGAACCGCAATCCAAAGGTCAAGCCCGTCACAGGAAATGTGAACGGCGCGAACATTGCATAAATCCATGGTTGAATCACCCAACACGTATTCAAAGCCGACGAACATCGCGGGATTGAAAAAGAAATATCCCAAGCGGTCATCGCGTATGCCGAAAAGCGGCAAAGTGATGCCGAAAAAAGTTGAGACCGTTCCGCACGGCACGCAGAGTCCCAACAAGGAAATCATCCGAAAGAATCGCGATCACGTCGAAATCAAAACCCACGGCGGCGAATAACATCATGGCGAAAGTCAAAGGACCGAAAATCCCGAAGGGAATGGGCAAGAGCGATTACCGGCCGCCGCGCGAAATCTCGTTCGATTCCGACGAATTGCCGCAGATCAAGAATTGGGATGTCGACGGCAAATACGTCTTGCATCTTCACGTGACGCAGGTCTCCAAATCGAAAGGAGACTATTTCGAATCCGGCGACAGCAAGAAAATGTCGGCCCGTTTCAAGGTGACGTCCGTGACCGCCGACGATTCCGGCAAAGCGATCGACCGCGTCAAAAACAAATACGGCGGCAAGCGCCAATCACGATCAAATGGCTAGCACCAAGAAAATTCCGCCGTGGATGAAGAATCCGGACGCCGCATTGCATCCGAAGCCAGGATCACCGGCGAAAAAAGTGTCGATGAAGAAGGCGCAACCCGCGCCAGATCCATTGCACGCCGATCATGTCAAGCCAGGCGACAAGTTCAAATCGCTCAAAGCAAAATATCCGAAACGGTCGTCTCGGATGCCAAAAAAGGTAAAGAAAACCGCTTGAAATGCCGGCCGTATCCGAAAAACAGCGCGAGGCAATGGCGATCGCTGAGCACAACCCACAGGCGCTCCACAAGAAAAACCGTGGTATGCTTAATATGACGCATCAACAGCTCCACGATTTCGCGACGAAATCCACCGGAAGCAAAAAGGTCGAGCGTATCAAGAAAAAGTACGGCAACAAACGCAATTCAAGAATCCATGGCAAATAAATCGAAAGCTGAATTGTTGGCAGAAGCCCGCGAAAAGGGCATTGCTGTTTCCGGCGACGAAACGCGAAACGAACTTCTCGACTTGCTCGATGAGAGCGAGGACGGTAGCCAGAATGACGTCGATGTCGACGAAGACAAAGATGTCGACGTGAAAGCGTCCGGCGCGGAAATCGAAGGCGACGAGGAAACCGATCATGTCGCTGTTGAGCATTTCCACCCGTTTTTGCGGCACGGCGTCCATCGCGTATTTTCAAAGTCGGTACACGGCGACAATTTCAAGGACCTTGCGAAAGAGTTCTCGAAAACGAACCCGTGGCCGGCCATGAACAGCGCGGGGCTCGTGATGCCCGCAGGATCCAAAGCGCAGCCGGTTCGCGAGAACCGTGTGTTTTTCGTTTCTGAATCCGAAGGGCGCGCATTGACGGAAGAGACAGCATCCAAATTCGCGGCGATCGACGCTCGGCGCGAAGAACAGCGCAAAAAGGGCCACAAGGTGACCCCGTAACCGTTCGTTCACAATTTCATCAAAACTTGCGCGGTTGGCGGCATTCAAGCTGCTGCTATGAGATTGCGTTATGCGCGATCGGTGGGTTATCGCAAGTTTCCCGCCAATCATTGCACCAGCTTCAATGCCATCAATCGAGATGGCATTTTGCATATGAGATATGCCGTGCTCACACTCACGTAAAAGGAATTTTCCGCGTGATCTCGCGGACATATAAATTAAGAATCGGTGTGCTGATACTCACACCTTACAAAAAGCAATGTTTGCAAATTCACACGATGCGGAACTTGACGACCTCAACAAGGAACTCAAGAACGCTGGCCTCGAGCCATTGGGAGACGTGCCCAAAGAAGATGAAAACAATTCCTCCGATCACGCCGACGAGGCGGCGGGAACCGAAGTTGTTCCCAAAGAAGAGGAAGCCGACGAGTCCAAGACCGACATCGACGCGGATGACGAATCGGAAGAATCGGACGAAGATGATGAATCCGAAGACGATTCCGAAGAAGAGGGCGATTCCGACGACGAAGAAGATGAGGACGACGAGGAAAATGGCGATGCCGCCGCTCGAAACGGCGCATCCCGCGAGAACATTAACATCCCCTATTCGCAGTACAAAGACGAGACCAAAGCGCTGAAAGAGCAGCGCGACTATTGGCAGCGCGTGGCCGAAGGCAAAACCGGAAAGCCCGCCGCTGAAACGAAAGTCGAAGATCCAATGGAAATCGCCGTCAACAAGCTGTCGACGGAATTGAAATTGAATCCCCAGCAATCGAAATTATTCCTTGAAACCGTGCTCGACCTCGCCGCAAAACGGGCCATCCCGGCCGATCTTATGGATCGCCTAGGGAAACTCGAAGAGCGCGAGAAAAAGCAGGACGTCCGCGAAATGAAACAGGCCGAAGAGTCCTATTTCCGCGGCGAATGGAATAAATTCCTACCGGCCTTGAAAAAGGAATATCCCAATGCGACGGACCAGCAAGTCGCGGAAGCGTACCAGGCAATGGACATCATTGCCCACGCGCCCCGATTCGCGAAAATCCCCGACTTGGAATATATCTTCCAAAAGACCCGCGCCGATTTTGCCGGAATCCTTTTCTCCCCAAAGAAAAAAGGGCTTGAGCAAGGTCGCCGCGCGATCGACACCGAACAACGAGAATTCACGCCTCCAGGAATGGGGGAAGAGACGCCGAAAGGTATGCAGGCGCTCGAAGAATCGTTATTCGGCGAGAACGAGGACGGTCTCCAATTTTTCGACGAAGAAGGGAATCCGATGCGAAGGTGATCGCGTAATAACGCACAACAAATAAATGTTTGGAAATACACCCAACACTTATTCAACTCGAACCGTATGGAACGCGATGTACCAGGTGACCCATTACAAGGAAGCCGTATATCCCGTGATTGCGGAAGAGTCATTGTCGAAAGACGTGCGTCCTGGTATCACCGTCAAGCGTTCATACGCTTCGAACATCGTTGCAAATACGATGGGAACCGACGGATCGTACGTCCCGCAAGGGTTTACGGATACCGACGAATCGTTGACGGTTGACCAGCGCAAAGAGGCAACCGTGACGATCGAGGAACTGAGCAAGATTCAGACCCACCTCGACGTGCAGCGCAAGTACGCGGAGAAATCCATGAACGCGCTGTTTACCCAGATCGACGCGGATGTTTTGGGGCAGGCCCAGCAGGGCGCCTCGAGCGTCATCGACGACGGGTTTCTTGGCGGTACGACAGGGAACGGCCTTTCAATCGGTCCCTCGAATATCGCAAATCTGTTCGTAGCGGCAGACGCAGTTCTCCGCTTGAACAACGTCCGATACAACACGCAGGCCAAATTCACCGGTAATGTTAAGGTCGACCGCCGCGCCCGCATGGGCGTCGCGATCATCACGCCTTACGTGAACCAGGCGCTGACGCTGTACCTCGGATCGAAGACCTCGAAATTGGGCGACGAAATCTCTATCAAGGGATATTCGACGTTCTTTTCGAACTTCAACGTGTTCGTGTCCAACAACCTCCCGTGGACGGCCAAGCTGTTGCTTGCCACCGTCGCGACGGCTGGCGACACGTTCACGATCAACGGCGTGACATTCACGTTCCAGGCATCCGGCGCAGCCGCCGGAAACGTTCAGGTTTGCGACACCGCCGCCCACCAGGCGACGAACATCGCGAACGCTTTGAACGCCGTAGGAACGGCGATCACGAACACGGCCTCGGCTGGCTATGTTCCGGTCTCGGCGGCAAACCAGCTTTTGCTGTCGAATATGTCCGCTGTCGTCGATGCAACGACCAATACGACCGTCGATATTACGATGAATGGTTACGGCAACGTGATCGTCTCATCGTCGTTCACGAGCGCAAACAACTCGTTCCCGACGACCCAGCAGAAATCCCATTGTATCTTCGGTGTGAACAATTCGATTTCTGTCGCGATGCAGAAGGAGCCGAACCTCTACATCAATCCGGTTTCCCAGAAGGTGGCGAAAGACTACGTCACATGGTGCGCGTACGGACGCAAGGTCTTCAATGACCAGAAGTACCAGTTGATTGACGCAGCGATCAATTCGTCCAGCTTCTTGACAGCCCCCACGTCGCAAACCTACTAATCAACAACATGAATCCAAAATTCAAATTGTGGTTAGATATTGCGGTATTGGTCGCCCTCGTGGTGGTTGCGTTCAGCTTCTTTGGGGGCGGCCAGAAATTCGGAGACGTTTACCAGAACGAGGTGTTCTACCGCGGTCCAGTCGACGTGTCGTCGATGTATCAGCTTGCGCCGGACGGAGTCCGTGGCAACAAGATTTTCGACGGCACGAACTGGGTCGCGAGTTTAGTCCTCTCGGCCGGTAATTCGATCATAGTCAACGGCATCACGGACATCGATTCGCTGGGCATCATGACGGGCGTGGTCGGCGGTTCAACGCATACGACGTTGGCGCTTTCCACCTCGACGACGCTCACGGGCTCGTTCGATTGCCAATATGATTCCATCCAGGAAACGACTTCCACGGCGGCAATCACATTGACACTCCCACCGGCCACATCGACCGCCGCGAATTGCTTGACGCAAGACGGAACATGGGAAACCACGTTCATCAATCTTTCGACGGGCAATTCGTTCAACGTGACGCTGGCGACATCGACGGGCGACACGCTCGCATACAATGCGACTTCGACGGCAGGCGGCGCGGTACTCGCGACGTCGACCACGGGCTCGTATTACTTGCTCAACGCGATTCGCTTCAATAGTTCATCGGTAGCATATTACCTTTCGAACTACGGCGTCGGTCACTAATCCGTCTCTCTTTTCAACCGATCGCTTGTGACGGTCGGTTGGATAAGGGAGATGAGGAAAAAGAAAGGTCTCAAGCAGTTATCATAAAACTATGAACAAAAACAAAAAAATCATTGCAGCCAGCGCATTGCTTTTCGCCGCGATCGTGATCTTTTCGATCTCGCTGTTCGGCGCGAAAAGAAGCAATGCGGCAATCGTAAGCAACGGCCCCACGAACGGGAGTTCGACATGCGGCCAGTTCGCGAACGGATCGATCCAATTCGGCCCGTCATCGAGCACGGTTTCGAACGCGACGAGTTCTTCGCCGTTCACGATCTCGATCAACGGCACCGTGGTCACGTCGACCGCGGCGGCGACCACGACCGCGAACGCGCTCGCATCCGCATTGCTCACCGCGATTCCGTCATCGACGCTCGGCCTCACGGTAGGAACCACGACCGACGGCACGTTCGTTTACATCAACGTCACTTCGACCGTATGGGGATCATTCGTCAATTTCAACGTGAATCCAGGCCAATTGGGCATCACGCAAGTCATAAGCGCGAACGGCTATCCGGCGACCCAAATTTTGCCGGTCGCAAGCCAGCGCACCGCATTCAACGTCACGAATCCAAATGCGACGACCACATTCGTTTGTTTGGGCAACGGCGCAACGTGCGGACTCAAGACCGGCGTCGCGCTCGGACAGTATAGCCAATTCGCATTGACGGTGAACAACGATATTTCGGCGAACAGCGTCAACCAAGCGGTAAGCTGCCTCGCGCCGACCGCATCATCGACGGGCGTAACGTGGACCCAGAACTAAAATCACATGCTTCAAGTAAACCCCAACGAAAGTTTCCCGATCGTACGGCAATTGTCCGATCCGCTCGACGTGAACACGTATTACGTCCTCGCGACCATTTACGATGGCCGGACGAATGCGGTGTTGGGGACCGTGAAGCTGACGAACGTCACCGGCCAATTGTTCCAGGGCGTCTATCAGGCGCCAGGCGACAGCTCGGGCCAAGGGCATTGGATCTCGATCAATACCGAAGTTTTCACGGCCGCGAACTATACGTCGCCGTCGCCGAATTATGAGATCGAAAACACGATGGTTCTCGTGCAGCAGCGCGTGAACAACGGCATGATCGGCGCCGGTGGCGATTCATTCGATTACGGGCTCATCGACAAGCGAATGCGTACGGCGATCACGGAAATCGTCGCGGAACTGCTCGGCAAGGCCATGGAAACGATCCCACGGCCCAAAAACGGCGTCAAGAGCGACGAAATCCGCGAAATCGTAGCCGAACACATAGGATCGATCTCGAAGGGCATGGGCGGCCTTGCGACGATGAAAGACGTCACGAAGGTCATCGGCGACATGACGACATCGCTCACCGCGCATTACGAAGGCAAGCACCAGGAATTGCGGAAGAATTTCGAAGATTCTCTCGAACCGATTCGCAAGACGTTGCGCTACGGAATCGCTGGCGTCCGCGAAACGGCGCAGGAGACGACGCCCACGCAAGCGCCGAAAACATTCATGGGGCTTCCCGAAGCGAAACCGCGAAAGCAATATACGTCGGAAGATTTCGATCTCGCGCGAAAACTCCACCGTCAAGGCGTGTCGCATGAAAAAATTCTTGAACAAATAAACCGATGAAAAAGAAACTTTTAATCGCAGGACTCATACTTACCGCATTGTGCGGCATTCACGTTTTTACGACCAAAGCCGATTCCGTCGGCGTGATTTCGCCGTTTGAATATACCGGAACGTCGACGACCGCGATCGGTCCGCGAAACGCATCGGCAACGCTTTCATTGCCCGCGCTCGCCAGCCAGAATTGCGTCGGTACGAACGCATCGGGAACGTTTGGCGCAGGAACTTGCACGGGCGGCGCTGGCGGCGGTTCGACCACAACCGTGAACGGACTTTCGAACGCGAGCAACACATTTACATTTTTGGGCGCTGGCGGTCTTCTCGTGACGCCTGGATCGACTTCCACGATCACCCTCACGCAATCGAGCCAAGGATTCGTGACGAATCTCAACGGCGCATTCGCAATCAACGGCGCGACGTTCAAATATATCGGCGGGAACAATTACCCGCTCATCCAGAATTGCTATACGCAAGCGCAGCTCAATTCGTTTTTCGGCGCGGCCGTCGCATCGGGAATCTCGGTCGTAAGAACGTGGGCGTTCAACAGCGATTCGAGCAATTCGTCCTCGACATGCGGCGATTTCAATTATCTCCAATCGAACAATACGACGATGGGCTACGTCACTTCGACGTATACGAACATGGACAAAGTTCTCGCGACCGCAAAGGCATACGGCATCCGATTGATCCTCGATCTCACCGATCAATACGGCGGAAATCCGACCACGAACAAGTGCCAATACGTCGGTTGGAACAACACGATCAATTCGCTCTCGAACAACACTTCGACATGCGACACGTTCCATACGACCACCACGACCATCCAGAATTACGAAGCATTCGTCTCGACGATCGTGAATCGCACGTCGACGATCACCGGCTTGGCATACAAGAGCGATCCGACGATCTTCTCGTACGAACTCATCAATGAAGGCCGCTATACCGCCGACAATGGCGCAGACACGAATCAAAACACCGCGAGTTCATCGCGCATCATCGCCATGGCGAATTGGTACGCGACGACAAGCGCGTATATTTATTCGCAAGACCCGAATCATCTGATCGGAACCGGCAGCGACAATCAATTTTACGATTATTTCGCGAATGATCCGTACCACAATGGATCGTATTACGGCACCGATTTCAACATCGACCAGTCGTTGCCTCACATCGGATATTTCGACATGCACGAATATCCGTACGGCAATTCGCCTGGTTTCGGCCTCACGGCGATCGGCCAGCAAGCGACGAATAACACGGGCGTCACGAGCACCACGCCGTCGCTCGCAGGATTCACGGCGCAAATGCAGCAATACATCAACGTCGCTCATGCCGACGGGAAACCCGTCACGATCGGCGAATACGGCGTCGACAAGCGCAACACGACCACCACCGATCCGTTCGTCGCCTATCCGCGATCCACGAATTTCCAGAACATGACCAATCTTTGGTTCGGCGACGGCGGCGATGGATTCACGATCTGGCATTTCACGAATCTTTTCGACGACAACAATTACAACGTCTATCCTGGCGCGGTCCACTCCGGCGGCAATGCGAACGGCAATGCGAACGACAACGATTCGCTTCTCATACAGGATTTGCCGTCGTGGAATTCCGTGCTCGGCTTGGGTAATTACGTGTACATGAATACGACCGGCCAGCTCGTATTGAAACCCTATTCCGACAGCGGATCGCCGAACAGTTTCTCGTTCCAAAACGTTTCGGGAACGCAGATTTTCGGCGTCGACACGTCGGGCGGAAATGTGAACGTGGCGAACAACGTTGCGGTCAACTTCGCCGACGGCGCGAGCGGAAACGACCAGATCAAAGCAGGAACCGACGGCACGTACATTCTTCAGGCATCCGGCGGCCATAGCATCAAGATAGCGCTTGCGTCCGGCCAGACAGCAGGTTTCTATAACAGCGGTTTCGGGTCGCTGTGGACGACCGATTATTCCGGCAACACCACGCAAGGGGGCAGCATCACGCAAGGAACTGTGACGTCGAGCATTCCCGTCGCGAATTCAAGCGGGCTTTTTACGGCATTCGCCGGATCGAATACGAGCAGCACGAATTGCTTGACTGGCGTCACGCTTTCCGCAACTGGCACGCTCACGAGCACAAATACATCTTGCGGCGGCGCAGGATCGGGCGTAGCGTCCACAACGCCATTCGTGAACAATGGCATCGTGTGGGATAACGGCGGCAAATTGAGTACAGCATCGACCACGCTCACCGCATCGGGCACAATCAATCTGTATCAAGGGCAAGCGTTGAACATAAACGGCACCACGCTTGCGGCAGGTTCGACGACCGCCAATACGTATTTTTTCGCTGGCGCTGGCAACACGAGTTCGACAGGATCGAACAACATCGCGATCGGTTCGGGCGATCTTTCAGGCCTCACTTCGGGCCATGACAATTACATCATCGGTTATCAAGCGGGAAATTCTATCACGAGCGGTTTCGGCAATGTGGTGATCGGATCGCAAGACGCGCAAAGTTTCACGGGTAATGCGGCGACGGCCTACGGATCAGGAGCCGGCGCATCGCTTCAATCCGGCGCCGACAATACCGAAGTAGGATACCAGGCGTTGAACTCGGATCAATCGGGCGGCAATAACTCGGCATTCGGTTCCGCTTCGTGCCACGATACGACCGGCGGCGCAAACACGTGTCTCGGACGACAAGCCGGACAGACCCAACAATCAGGAAATAACAACGTTTTCATCGGATTCAATGCGGGCCAAAACGGCGGCACCGATTGGAGCGGATCGGGCAACGTGTATATCGGACAGGCGGCCGGCTACAATGCGACGACCTCGAACAATCTCTATATCAATAACGTGCAGCAATCGAGCGGCGCGAACGACAACAAATACTCCCTCGTTTACGGGCAATTTCCGAACAACGGTGGCGCGCTCGCCAACACGAGCACCGGAGCATTCTATGACACGCTTCATCAAGGCGCGCAATTGCAAAACGTCACGACGACCGCGTGCGGAACGAACCCATCGATCTCGGGATCGGACAACTCCGGCGTGGTTACGCTCGGTACGGGCGGTATAACATCGTGCACCGTGAAATTCGCATCCGCGTGGAACACGGCTCCGGTGTGCATCGCGGGAGATTCATCGAGCACGGATTCATCGGAAATAAATTCGGTGTCGACGTCGCAGGTCGTCATAAGCTTCCCGCTCTCGATTGCAGGTGGTTCAGCATACTATATTTGCTACGGAAATCCGAACTAAAACTCATGAATTCCCAGACAATTGCTTTAATCGGTGTGGTCATCATCAGTCCGATCGTCACTTTGTTAACGATCTGGATTAAGGACCAGAACAAATTGGCGGCGAACGGACAAAACCACGAATTCGAAAAGGAAAACAAATTGATCGAAGTTTTGCAGAACGACATCGCCGACCTCAAACGGGAAATGGGGATCATGAAAAAGCAATTGGAAAAAAAGGACGACGAAATCCGCGAAATTCAGCGTCGCCTCAACACTCGCGAAATCGATTACGCGAATCTTTTGAAAGAGCACGCGGAATTGAGCCAGAACCACCAAAATTTGCAGATCGAACACGACAACCTCAAAAGGCAGTATGATGAAACGGTTGCCAAACTCACATCGCTTACGGCCGACCACGAAACGCTCAAGAAAAAGACCGTCGAATCGGCGAAACACATGATCGCGGCGCCCGATCCAATCAACGAACAAAAACATGAATAGCAAAGGACTCAAAAAAAGAATACACGATCCCCGCGACTGGTCGTTCCACAAGAATTTCGGCGCGACGCCGTTGACCGACCTCGCAGACGAATACATGTTGCCGTCGTCGATCCTCGATCAGAACGGCTGGAACGAATGCACGGGCTATATGAAAGGCGCGATCGACGAAACGGAATTCGGCATGTCGTTTTCTCCGGCATTCAACTATGCCATGGAAGGCGCCGAAGATCCGCCGGTATCGCTCGACGGCTACGAGATGCGCGCCCCGTTCCAAGCAGGATGCGATTACGGCGCATTGCCTCTCGTTGCAGGCGTCCCGACGGAAACGGCGAACGGATTTGCGTTTACCGCGCAACCGTCGTCCTGGGCGAGTTTTATGACGAGTGCGGCGCCATACAAGCACGCCGGATACGCTTCCGTGCATGGTCCGTACGATAATTTCGACTCAATTCGATCTGCTATGTCAATAGCGGCCGCCAAAAAGCGATGCGTGGGCGTGGGCGTGATGTGGTATCAGGAATGGACGAATGCGCCAGGCGACGTGATTCCCGCGACCTATTCGCAGCAAGACGGATTGCACGCGATCAAAGTCGCCGGTTGGACGCGGCACAAAATCGACGGAACGTGGATCAATCCGACCACCCACGAACAGTATCTCGCAATCCAAAATTCGTGGAACAAGACGGCGGGCGACAACGGATTTTTCTATTTTCAACGCGCGATCGCCAACAAGGAATTCGACTGGATGAATTTGGGGATATATATTTATACGGACAACGCGCTCGACAATCCGAAGACCGTAAGCGCGCTTCAGAACCTTTTGAACGCATTGTCGCTCTTGTGCCAAAAACTGCTCGCCGTGTTCGGAATCCGCGCGGAAATTAAATTGTCCAAAAAATAACATGTTTGCAAACGGCCAAATTCAAAATCCGACGGATTTGTTCCAATTCGTCAACAACGTTCTCGGGACATCGATGGACCCCGTGATTTTCAATTCGCTGTTGCAAGCATCGCAGATGTATCGCGAATCCCAGCGCGAATGGCGGCAACTCATCAAAAAGGATTCGTCGAAAACCGTGACGGCGATCTCGCCGACGGCGTTTCTCGTTCCGATCGCGATGCCGACGGACCGATTGGCGTATATCAACAGTTCGCCGATAAAATTGGTCGATTCACTCACAAATCCTCAAGTCATTTATTACTATGACGAGGTTCCGAAAGAAAAAGCAGAAGAATTCAAGGACGATTTCAATTCGTTCTACGTCGACGAGAACGGCGGCAATTTCTATCTGTGCGGTCCGATTCCGACCACGCTTTCGGTGATCCAGTATTACATTTATAAACCCGCGACCATTTTCTATGACGCATCGACGCAGAACAATGCAGGAAACGTGAATTGGCTTTCCGGTTGGATCCAATTTCTCCCGATGCTCGGTTACGATATTTGCGCCCGACAGCGTCTCGGCGTCGATTACGACGATCAAAACGCTCGGATGGGCGACGAGAACGCACAAAGGGCCGAACAAATCTTTAACGTGATGGTGATGCAGGATTCGCGTCTTGCGAAGAAAGCCGTCCAGAACATGGATCCGGTCGAACTCGCAAGCGGAAATTACCGCAATCGCGCCATCGACATTCGCGGATAATGCCGAACAAAAAGAATTTCATCAGAAAGTCCGCGCCGAAAACGAAGGGATCAGAAGTCCCCGATTTTTCGATCACGCAATGGAACGGCCTCGTGACGGCGGTCAAGAATTCGAAAGAACTCGCAAAAGGCACCGCATCCGATTCATCGAACTGGCTCACCGGCAAGGAAAAGGACCACATCGAATTACGCCGCGGATACCAATTGCTCGGACAGACGCGGCAGACCGGCAACGGCAAAATCAACGGTCTCGGCGTCGGCTATATGCCGAATCAGACGCAAGTCCCGTTCTGGACGTACGGACAATCGCTCGCCTATTACAGCGCGGCGATCAATGACGTGGTGATCGTATCGGCCACGCAGTTTCCCGCGGCCGCAATCAACGACGATTTTTCGATCCAGCCGTATAACAATCTCGCGGGATCATTCGTGTACATCTCATCGCCGAAATCGTCGGCATACAAGATTCCGGTCGCGAATCCTGGATCGGTGATCGATCTCGCGCAGACCGTCTATCGCGGCCAATTCCAGATCAAGCAGAACCGCACGTTCATGTGGAACAAGTATTCCGCGACAGGCGGCTGGGACAAGACCTCGAAATATCTTTCGCACATCGACAAAACCGTTTTCGCATCGTATACGCAGACCACCGGCGAATCATTCGGCACCGGCGACGGCGTCACGAAAACTTTTTCGCACACATTGGCGGCCGTATCCGGCGTCAAAACCGCATTCGTGATTCTCGTGACCGACACCAACGAAACGTTCATCGACGATCAGAACGGCAACATGGTTGGCACGCTGGACGGCACGGGAACGGTGAATTACGCGACCGGCGCGGTGACGGTGAATTTCAATACGGCTCCAGTCGGCGCTCAAGCGATCACCGTTTCGTATTACACCGAAGATTCTACCTCGGGCGGCATTTGGGATTTTTCATACTCATCGCCGACGCGCGTTGCCGGTGAAGGGCTCGTGCTCGCGCAAGCCGACGGCGGCGGCAATGCCATGGGTTCGGGCAACATCAACGGCACCGAATACGACTTGCATCAATACAAGACCTGGGGCGTCACGCTTTCGAACGACGACACGAATGCAACGAATCTGATCTACCGCGACAAAGTGGGCGTGCCGTATTTCCGCGCATTCGATGAAACGGGCGACGGCGTTCCGTACCTCAATTTCAACGATCGCACGAGTCCGTACGTCGAACAGCTCGAAGCGATCCTCGGCGCATCGGGCGTCGCGTCGATTCTTCCGAAAACGTTGTCCGAAGCCCTCGACCTTTCGAACAACGGTTTTGACGCGCCGATCGTGAAAGAATGGTCGGATTTCCTCGCGCTCGAATGCCAGTCAAAGACGAACAACGGCACCAATCAGACGTTCAACGACACGATGTATCTCATGAATCGTTTGTCGCAGCAATGGGACAAATTGAATCTGTTCGCGACCGTGCTCGAAGAATATCAAGGCATTCTGCTCGCTGGCGATTCGCTCACGAACAACATTTATCAGCTTTTCACGGGATTCACCGATGACGGATCGATCATCAACAATTATTGGATTTCGGGCGAAGTGAATGCGGGAACGGCCGGACGCAAGAAATTTTATCGATTGGTCGTCGACGGTCTCATTTCGGCGGCCCAGGC
>VFSW01001422.1_pt1 | contig 36585 bp, 37 predicted proteins | sample 5358111 | NCBI WGS metagenome assembly VFSW01 (sample SAMN11554181, study PRJNA540505) | mine drainage metagenome | isolation source: sediment from site ElyBrook_90M | place: USA: Ely Copper Mine, Vershire, VT | collected 2017 | reverse complement strand
GAACGTCCCGCCGAAGTCGAGGACCGCTGCGTGCCCGGCCACTGGGAGGGTGACCTCATCATTGGCAAGGGTGGCGCGAGCGCCGTTGGAACCCTGGTCGAACGCACCACGCGATTCCTCTTGCTCTTGCACTTGGAGAACGATCACGGTGCACTAGCGGTCGAAGAGGCAATGCGCAAGGCCATCACCACGTTGCCCAAAGAGCTCATGCGCTCGATCACGTGGGACCAAGGAAGCGAGATGGCCAGCCACTTGAACTTCACCATCACCACCGGTGTGCCCATCTATTTTTGCGACCCACATTCGCCCTGGCAACGGGGATCGAACGAGAACACCAATGGACTGCTTCGTCAGTATTTGCCCAAAGGCACCGACCTATCGAAGCACTCCGCCAACGACCTCAAAGCAATTCAGCGAAGTCTTAACGGACGGCCTCGCAAGACCCTCGGCTATATGATGCCAGAGGAGAAACTCGCCGAACTCGTTGCACTGTCTACTTGAAACCGCCCAGGCACCTTCGCCTCGAGTTAGACCAATCGCCTCGATGTCCTAAGGTTTGATCAGATTCACTTTGGTCGGCCAACCACTCATCACCTGCATTGGATCGGCTTCGAGTACGTCTTCGAGCACCGCAGCATAGATATCACGGAAATCGGTAGTCACCGCGAGGTCTCCCGAGAACAGCTGGCTCAAAGAGGGCTGCTCGCCGTAGAAACCGCCGACCACCCGATTTCCGGCCACGAACACCGGAGCCGCAGTTCCGTGATCGGTACCCTTGGAGGCATTGGCGGCGACGCGTCGTCCAAACTCGGAGTAGACCATGACCACCACGTCATCGACTCGCTGGGCACTCAGTTGCCCGAGAAACCCGGCCACTGCATCAGAGACCTGACCGAGCAACGTCGACTGCTGTCCAACCTCATCGGCGTGGGTGTCGAAACCACCGAGAGTGACCGACCAAACCCGAGTTGGCACATTGGCATTGATGAGGCTCGACACCACACCCAATTGGTTGGCCAGCACGTTGTTCGAGTTAGCAATGGTCGTCAGCAATGGTGAGATGGTGTTCGCCAATGCGAAGAGATCGGTGACCGCCGTCCCGGCGTCGATCACGAGTGCGGGATCGTTCTGTGCGACCTGTCCCAATTGCTTGGCCTGGGCCGCGAGCGTGCCACTGGGCAACATGAAACCACCCGGAGGCAACATCGAGCCGACCCGAAGGTCCCCCGCGAGTAGCGGCGTCAGTACCGACCCGATGCCGATCGCTCTCATGGGGTCTCGAGGTTGGTAGTCCAACCATCTCCCAATCCAACCAGAATTGACCGGTTCGATTGGCGACGCACTCTGCCAAATAGCCATGGATGAGAAGTGCGAAAGATTGGGTTGCGGGTAGCCCACTCCGAGCACGATGGCAAGTTTGTTGGCGTCCCAGAGTGATTTCATAGCCGTCATCGAGCCATTGAGGCCAAGCCCGTTTCCGATGGGCAACACTTGGCTCGGCGTGAGCGATATCCCTGGACGAGACGAGACGTATATCGGATCCTCGTAGGGCACTACGGTATTGAGCCCGTCGTTGCCGCCGTAGAGAGTCACGGTCACCAGAATGGACGTGCCCAGCTCCAACGGCCGCTCAATCATCGCTTGGGCAACGTCTTGGGACGTCAGCGTAGTCGCGATGGCACCAATTGCTGAAGCACCGCTGTACTGGAGAAAGCGGCGGCGCGAGAAGTCAGTGGCCATCACGCGTTCACCACGTACTCGGGCGCACACAACGCCAGAAGGGCCAAGCGCACCGGGTCACTTTGGACTCCAGCGAGCACGCCTAACGTATTGGTTCCCCACTGAGCGACTCCCAGCCAGTCAGCGGCGGCTTGGATTCGATCACCCGAGATGCTCACGGGACTGACGTCGCCGTACTGCACCAAATAACTGGCGAGTGCAAATCGGTACTGTGTGGCTGAGGCGGTTAGCCACGCGTCGTCGTATGGCCAGCCCCCAACGTTAGGAGGGTCGAATGGCAGCTGACCCATATCGCTGAGGTAGCTGATGATCGTCGTAGGAGAGGCCAACTTCGAAGGCTGGAGCGCCAGCGCTCGACAGGCGGAGACCAGCCATTCAACTGGCGACTTCACTTGGGAGTACGAGGGATCAAGTATTCCTGGATCGGTAGCAATCGTTTGAACCAGCGCACCGATGTCGCGATTGGCGAAGTCCGACGCCAGGTACCCGGGAGCTGGACTCGACGTGGTGACGAAGCGAAACCACATTCGCTGCGCTACGAATGCGCCATCAATCTCGAGTGACGTGACGTAGTCGCTCAGCGTCGTGGCATCGAACGATCCAGTCGTGCCCAGAAGCGAAAGCGTAGAAAAATCGTGAAGTTTCGAATCGAACGTGACGGTGCCGTTCGAACGCACGACTCGATAACCGGTGAACGCCTGCGCAGCGGCTTGGACGTCGCTTTGGGTGTAGTTGCCGACGCCCAGGGTGAAGAGCTCCATGAATTCGCGCGCGAGGTTTTCGTTCGGGGCCCTGTCCACGTTCAACTCTCCGTCGAGCCAGACAATCAGAGCACCATCGAGGACCATGGCTCGCGACATGTCTGCGAAATTGCCCAGCGCGTATGAGCGCATCGTGTCGTTTTGCATCTTCATCGGAAGCGGGTACCGCACTTTGCTGATGGCGGTGGCCCAGTGACCATGCCAGAACCACGTCATGCGCTCGACGATCGGGAAATCCGCCAGGACCATCCGATCCAGCCACCAAAGGACAGTCTGGATGAATTGCTGGCTCATCGCGCGGTTGAACGCATTGCGAGTGGCGCTGCCCGCAGCAGGGAATGGCCCGAGGTCAGCCAGCGTCGGCTCCTCGATACTCACGAGTCCGGGGTCCAAAGCAGGCGTGCTCAGCACATTGGTCGTTGCCTGATCAACGCCGGAGTCCAACAACTCGAGAAACTGCCCCGGCTTGGGCCCAAAATTGAAACGATGGACCAATCGCGAGACGACCAGACGATCTTGGGCACTCACCATGGTGCGAGAATATGAAAGGTTCTTGAGAAAGTTCCGTCAGGAAACTGGGAATCAACTGTGAATCCACGCGCAAAGGCGCCATTGACTAGAGGCAATCGGCGAGTTGGAACAGGAACTGCTGAAGCATCTGGATATATTCGAGCAGCTCCGCATCGCACGTCGCGAGTCTCTGCTCGTCCAAAATTCCCTGGGCCTGAGCGGTCGAACGCAGCGCGACCTGTAAGGTCGTCAACCACGACCACGCCTCTACCTCATTGAGGAAGTCCTCGTCCACGGTCAAACTCGCCAGTTCGGCGTTCGTGGAGGTCTCGTTCTGGCGATTCAACATTGAAACCGGATTGTCGTGATCGAGGCTCGGGTCGATCGGTGCCGTCAGCGAGGCGTGCCAATCGTGATTCGGATCGTGCTCGGCGGCGACGACGTTGCGAAACGAATCTCGGACCACAGATCGACCAAGTTCGTTCAAGCGCACCTCAATGCGCCCATCGCGACGACGTACGAAGAGCTTGGCCATCACTCACTGGTCCTGTTCAATAGTGCTCTGCAGGCCCGAAACCTGGAGCTTTACGCAGTACGATTCGGCGCGTTCCTTGGCTCCTGACCACACCAACGCCCGACCCTCATGGTGGACGCGCAACATCAATTGCGTGCACTTGTTGTTTGAATAGCCAAAGATTCTACGAAAGATGACCACCACGACCTTCATGGGGGTTACCGGGTCGTCCCAGACAATGACGTTCCACGACTTGGCGGTCTTCACCGACTCTGCGGTCTCGATCTGCGCATCTGTAGAGGTCGTCCTCATTGGTTTTACCGAAGCCACGTCACCAGTGTCGCAGACCGGCGCTGCGAAAGAAAGTGCTGACCCTATCCTGTAGAGGGGGGACGTCGTGGCCAAGGAGGATGTGGTGCCAACCGAGTCGGACCGCCGAGCCCAAAACCCGCTTCGCCAACGTGTCAGCGCGAGCATCCGACATGCCGTGGGTCTCACCCAAGAGCCGCCTCCACGGTGTGATGACCCAGACGAGTCGTACTTTGCGCTCGACAGCGTTGCGAGGGTCGTCCACGGCGATCTGGCCTCGATGCTCATCGGAGGTCTTGGATCACTCTTCTTCCAAATGCTCCATCCTCACGCAATGGCGGGGGTTGCTCAGCACTCTCGCTATCAGCGAGATCCCCTCGGCCGCTTGCTGCAGACGGCGAACTTTATCGGTGACACGACCTACGGCTCCAGAGCCCGCGCGTACCACGCCATCGAGAAGGTACTCGCCGTTCACGAAGGCGTTCGAGGCGTCGCCGACGACGGCATCGCGTACCGCGCGAACGACCCGCACCTGCTCGCCTGGGTGCACGCGGCTGAGATTTCCATGTTCTTGCGGGCGTACCAGCGCTTCGGTCGCTACACCATCACCGGCGACGAAGCCGACCAGTACGTCGCCGAGATGGCGACGTTGGCCCGAGATATGGGAGTGGTCGATCCTCCAACCAATGTAGCGCAGCTCGAATTCACGATTCTTCACTTCGCGCCCGAACTGCGCCTCAGTGATGATGGAGCGATCGCCCGAGACTTCGTGGCTCGCGGAGTGGTCAGCGGGAGACTCCAACGTCTCGCCTACTGGCTGCTCGTGCAGAGTTCGTTCGATCTCATGGCCGATCGTTATCGCCAGATTCTCGGGGTTCCACGGCGTCGTTGGAGAGACCGCTTCATCATCATGCCCGCGGCGTGGCTGCTCTGTCGGGTCTTGAGAGTGTTCGTACCGCCGCCACCAAGGTTCAATGGGCGAGGGTGAGCCCACCATCGACGACGACGACCTGTCCGGTCATGTATGAGGTTGCCGCAAGTGCGACGATGACATCGGCGATGTCTTCAGGAGTACCCGTGCGACGTAGTGGCGCAACCTTTTGAACAAAGGCTCGATTGGCGCTCCATGACTCGGTCCACGGTGTATCAATCAACCCCGGGGCGACCGCGTTGACTCGTACCTCAGGGCCGACCACCCTGGCGAGGAGGGCCGTCATGTGGTTTAGAGCAGCTTTGGACGCGGCGTAGGGGATCGACGATCCTTCAGGACGCAGTCCCGCGATCGAGGTGACGTTCACGATGCAACCGTGGCTCCCTCGAAGGGCATTCATTGCCGCAACGCTCAGCGCCCACGTGCCAAAGACATTGAGTTCGAAGATCTCGCGCCACACGTCGATGCTGGCCCCGGCCAGGTCGCCGTGCGCGATATTGCGGGTCCTACCGGCGTTGTTGACGAGCACATCGAGTCGACCGTAGTGAGCGAGTACATCTTCGATCAGTCGTTCACATTCTCCCTCTTGGGAGATGTCGGCACGTACATAGCGTGAACCAGGCACCGACGCTGCCAGACGTTCCCCTTCGTCGACGCTGTTTGACGAGTTGAAGACGACGACGTCTCCGCCCGCTGCAAACCTCAGAGCGGCGGCCTCGCCAATTCCACTAGTCGAACCCGTTACCAACACCACTCGCCCCGCCATGACTACCTCCGTCGCATTCGCCACGAACCGGCCCAATGCTGACCCGGTTCTAGAACCACCACATCCTTACCGCTACGTAGAGCATCGGGCGGACACGACATCGGCTCAACCGCGACCGAAGTTCGCCGTCGACCTCGTTCGAGGTGATCACCGGTGTAGACCTGAATATAGGGAAAATTCCGATCGACGCTCAGTTCTACTTCACCTCCGGCGCGGTCCACGAGCACCACCGTCGCAATTCCGGAGTCATCTCGAACGAGTTCGGTGAACGTCACGTCGAGTTCGTGGCCACTGATGGACTTGCGAATGGAGAAGTCGAGATCCTTGCCGTTGACGGGAAGGATCTCACCAGTCGGTAGCAGCCGTTCATTGACCGCGACGAAAGCTCGGGCCGGAACTTCAAGCTCAGCCCCTTCAATGGTCGGTGACGTGACCGCCAGGTAGGGATGGAATCCCACACCGAAGGGAATCGGGACGGTGTCGCGATTGGTGACCGTCGTGGTTACGGTGAGACCTAGTTTTCCAAGGTGATAGGCCACGCTGACTTCGCTCATGAACGGATACTCGGGACTGGGATGCAAGAGCAGCGATAGTGAACAACGATTCTGATTCACCGAATCGATTCGAAAGGGACGCCAGCGCACCAGGCCATGGATCGATGTGGCGAATGTAGCATCGTCCACGGAAGGTCTCGCGGTACGATCCGAAAACGACCAAGGTCCGTCACCAATGCGGTTGGGCCACGGGAACAGGAGCTGACCTCGGGCCCCTCCAGGAACTTCCTCAGCGGAGAAACCTTCGATAACGGCGACGCCGCCTTTGACGAAGGTACGCAGTGTCGCTCCGACCTCGGTGACGACGGCGCGTTCATCTCCATGGGCAATAGCAATCTGTTCTCCGGAGGGGAGCATCAGCCGGTTTCCTTCCATTCACTGCCTTGTAACTTACGACAGTTAACGTACATGCCATGCGAATACTGATTACAAACGACGATGGTATCTTTGCCCCGGGAATCAAGGTCCTGGCCCAGAACGTGGCCCGATGGATCGACCGTTGTCCAGCGGGGGAAGTTCGCGAGGCGATCGTGGTGGCCCCGCACACCAATCATTCGGGAATGTCATCGGCGGTGGGCGACGTCTTCGATCACCCTACGGTCAAATACCGCAGACACACTATCGTCGGCGCCGAGCAGATACCGACCTTCGCCCTTGAGGCTCCGCCCGCACTCTGCGCCATCGTCGGAGCCGTCGGTGGTTTCGACTTCACGCCAGACCTGATCCTTTCTGGAATCAACGCGGGGGCCAACGTGGGGCGAAGTGTGCTCCACTCGGGTACGGTCGGGGCAATTCTCACTGGCGCCCAGCTCGGTCTTTCGGGTCTGGCGGTGTCGGTCCAGTGGGGCGATGACGTCCATTACGACACCGCCGGTGCGGTCGCGGTTGAAGTGATCGAGTGGTTCGCCAATGCTCCCTCGCGCACGTTGTTGAACCTCAACGTACCCAATCTTCCGGCGAACCAACTCCTCGGTGTGCGACGTGGACGGATCTCGACGGCGGGCGTGGTCAAATCCGCTGGTCGTCTGGCGGGCGGCGCACCCTTGGGGAACGAAGGCGAGCTACCGCTTCGCGTGGGGGCCGCCAGTCCAGAGCTTGGCGACGTCAGTGACGAAGACGCCGACGAGGACGGGGCTCTGCTCGCCGCCGGCTACGCCTCACTCACTGCGCTGAAGGGGCCCCAAGAAGACACCGATCCGGCATTGGACGAGTTCATGCACTCGGCTCTTTCGCTGATCGCCCGCCACCTCGACACGCTGCGCTAGTCCTCGAGAGGACGACGACGCTGCTGTTTGACACGCCCTCGCGCTTTCTTCTCGTCAACTCGGCGAACCTTTGAACCCTTGGTCGGTCTCGTAGCTCGTCGAGGTGTCGGGCGCTCGATCGCGAGAGCGATCTTCGCCGCCAACTGTTCCAGCGCCGCCTCGCGATTCTGACCTTGCGAGCGGAAGCGACCAGCACTCGAACGAACCACCGGACCGATCGAATCAGTGAGCATCGCCGCCTCATGGGGCGTCAGCGACGTCAGATTGTCCACACGAACTGAAGCGATGACTCGAGTGAGCGATCGATTGGCGTGCTGACCTCCCGGGCCACCTGAGGTCGTGACCCTGAGCACCACCTGCTCAACGGGAATATCCACCCGAGCGTTGATGTGCAGAGACCCGTCACGATTGACACCCGGGCCATCAGCCATGACCTAGTGCGATCCCGGAAATCTGACCATGGCGATCTGGCTTGACGAAGCTACCAATTCTCCGCGCTCATCGAACAACACGCAGCGTTCATCGACGAGCCCATCGGCGACCACGACACACCACTGACGTGCGCGGAGCCACTCACTCGTCGGTATCCTGCGCACGTACGAGGTGAGTTGAAGAGTTGGAACCCACCCTGACGAACCGAGCGAGAATGTCGCTGGAGGCATGGCGTCAGAGGCAAAGAGCAAACTCCAAGCACTCCACGGTGCATCGCCGTCGTCAAGTCGCAGCCAACCACGGACGTCGCCGCTGCCCGACAACTCTCCGGTCCACCACCCCGTTGATTGCGGATCGAGTCGGAGATCGAGGACCTTCATGATATTCACGTCGTCACCGCCCGTCGATCGACGACATACCTCGAGCGGAGCCACCTCGGGAATCTCGAAGTCGCTGAAGCGAATCGGTGAATCGTCACGCAGCGTTCCGACGGTGACCAAGGACTCGGTCATCACCTGGTCGTTCTGGATCAGTGTGGCGTGGACGAACGAGACGCCGCGTCCGATTCGGCGCACATCGGTACGAACCTCGGCCGCGCCGGCAACCGGGGCACCGATGTAGTTCGTGCTGATCGAAGTCGCGTGGACGTGCTTGGATCCTTCGGCGCTTGCCGCCGCCAGTGCGCCGTTGGCCATGAGACATTGCAAGTAGCCGCCATTGGGGATACCGGAGGCAACCGTGAAGTACCCAGAGATCTGTACGCCATATCGACCGGGGGCCAGCGGATCCACTGCAGCTGCCTCACGCAAGGCACGCGCGCCCAAGGTCTCATTCACCATCCAACCTTAATTGGCATCCGCCACCAACCATTAGATTGGTAGGCGAGGAAGAGGTTTCACATGTCCACAGTCCCCTATTTCATCAACGGCGAGCGCGTAGAGGGCGAGGGTGAACTTCCCGTCTTCAACCCGGCCACCGGTGAGGTCGTGGCGAAAGTCCCAGTGCCGTCGCCGGCGATGGTTTCCGACGTGGTCGAGATGGCGATCGAGGCATCGACGCGCTGGCGCAGCTCGACACTGTCGAGTCGCACCAACATCCTGTTCGCGTTTCGTCATCTCCTGGTCGAACACAGTGACGAACTCGCTCGGATCATTACGCGAGAGCACGGCAAGACCCACGCGGACGCAAAAGGAGAAGTGGCGCGCGGGATCGAGAATGTCGAGTACGCCTGCGGGCTGACCGAACATCTCAAAGGAGGCTTCTCCTCCCAGGTCGCCGATGGCGTGGACGTGCATTCAGTGCGAGAGCCGGTTGGCGTGGTCGCCGCGATCACGCCATTCAACTTCCCGATCATGGTGCCGCTTTGGATGACGGCCAATGCTTTGGCGAGCGGCAACGTCGTGATCTTGAAGCCCTCTGAGCGCGACCCTTCGGTTTCTCTCAGGGTCGCGGAGCTGTTGAGCGAGGCGGGTCTGCCCGCCGGAGTCTTCAATGTTCTGCACGGTAACTCGGCAACGGTCAAATTGTTACTCGAGCACCCTGGGATCGACGCGGTGAGTTTTGTCGGCTCTACACCTGTCGCCCGATTCATCTACGAGACCGGTACGAGGAACGGAAAGCGAGTCCAAGCCCTCGGAGGTGCGAAGAACCATATGGTCGTGCTTCCCGACGCGGACCTCGATATCGCCGCCGACGCAGCGATCAATGCCGGATATGGTTCAGCCGGTGAGCGGTGCATGGCCATCAGCGTGCTGGTGGCGGTGGGAGGCGTAGCCGACCCTCTCATCGAAAAGATCACCGAGCGTCTCGATCGACTGAACGTCGGCGCCGGCGACGATCCGAGCAGCGATTTCGGACCGGTGATTACTCGAGAACACCGTGACCGAATCATTGACTACGTCGCCACGGCCACTGACGACGACATCACGGTGGTGCGTGACGGTACGGGGCTGGCCGAGCGACCCGGTTTCTTCGTCGGACCCTGCCTGCTCGACGGTGTACGACCCGGAACTCGCGCATACGACGATGAGATATTCGGTCCCGTTTTGGGAGTGGCCCGGGTCCGCGATTACGCCGAGGCCGTGGGCTTGGTGAATTCGAATCCGTATGGCAATGGGGTGGCGATTTTCACTCGCGACGGACACGCCGCGCGTGCCTTCTCTCGCGACGTCCACGTGGGCATGATCGGGGTCAATGTTCCAATTCCCGTCCCCATCGCTACCTATTCGTTCGGGGGATGGAAGAACTCACTGTTCGGTCACTCGCATATCTATGGACCGGAGGGTTTTGCCTTCTACACCAGGGCCAAAGTCATTACCACCCGGTGGCCACAACCATCGGAGTCCCAGATCGATCTCGGATTCCCCACGACTCGCTGAGCGCCGTGCGCGCGATCAAAGCAACCTTCGCGCTCAGAGTTCGGGCAGTGGTCATCCATTGAGCTACGCCACCTGGTTCGAACCGAACAGGTAACGTCACTAAGAACCAGACAAGGAATTGCGTGACCAGATGAGCAAACAGCACACCAGCGTTCGTTCCTACGGCGTTCTCATCGATGGGGGACGCGTGGCACTCGTACGATCGTCCAACCCTCGACACACACCGTCGCTCTGGTGGCTGCCGGGCGGAGGTATCGATTTCGGTGAGGCCCCTGAAGACACACTCGTACGCGAGTTCCGAGAAGAGACTGGATTGGAAGTCCGATCGCCAGTTCTTCTAGGCGTGACGAGTGATGTTCGCCGACGCGACAATGGCGATCGGATTCATACGGTACGCATATTGTTCACCGTGACGCTCGCTGGCGGAGAACTTCGTCACGAGATACACGGGACGACTGATCACGCCGCTTGGTTCGACATAGACGATCTGGACACTCTCAACGTTGCGGACTACGCACGCGCCGCGATCGACTCTGCTCAAGGAAAATAGGTCCGAGGCATCTCGCGCTTCAAGAACTTTCCCGCTGCGTTACGGGGTAACGGTTCGCGCGTGAAGGCCACTTTCGTGGGGATCATGAAGCTCGCCAATTTCGGCGCGAGGAAACTGTGAAGTTGTTCAACGTCTAGGTCTGCGTCGGGCCGCAGCATCACCACGCAGGCAACTTCCTCGCCCAGGCGCTCATGGGCTAGACCGAAGACTGCCGCCTCGTACACAGCCGGATGCTCATAGATGACCGCTTCGACTTCCGCGGAGTACACGTTCTCACCAGCGCGGATGATCATGTCCTTCGCCCGGTCCTCGATGTAGAGGAAACCCTCCTCATCGATCCGACCGAGATCACCGGTTCGAAGCCATCCATCCACAATCGCCTCTGCCGTCGCTTCAGGCTTGTTCCAATAGCCACGGATCATCGTCGGAGACTTGAGCCAAATCTCGCCACTCTGTTGTGGTCCAAGGGTGCGGAGCTGCTCATCGCGGATCTCGACGTCCATCACGATAGTGGGCACTCGGCCCGTTGAGGCCGGGTGCGAAACGTAGTCGTCACCGTAGTTGCCCGGACCATAGGCGTTGGTCTCAGTCATCCCATAGCCCAACGACGGTCGACCTTTAGCGAACGAGCCTTCCACTCTCGCGACCAACTTTGGCGGAGCCGGAGCTCCGCCCCCGCCGACTGCGGTCAACGACGACGTGTTGTACTTCTCGAAATTTGGGTTCTCAAGCAGATCCCACGACTGTGTTGGAACACCGACGAAGTTGGTGACTTGATGACGTTCGATTAGTTGGAGTGCCCTTTCTGGCTCCCACCGATACATCATCACGAGCTTGAAGTGCCAGGCAAAGCACGACATCATGACCGGTATGCAACCAGTGACGTGGAACAACGGCACGATCAGGATGAAACATGGTGCCAGTCCTCCGCCCAATTCGTCGGCCCCGCGCCGAGCACCCTGAATCGACGCTCCCGATGAGAAGGCCATGATCGACTGACACACGCCTCGGTGCGTGGAAACGGCCCCTTTGGGAAATCCCGTGGTTCCCGAGGTGTAGAGGATGGTCGCATCGGCATCAGGGGCAATGTCGACGTCGGGCATCCGATCCCCTCGCTGGACCACATCGTTCCACCGCTCGACCCCGGGTGCCAGGGGCTCCAACTCATCGAGGCGAACACCCAACATTGCCGCGCCGGCCCGACTGCAGGGTCCGCTCGATCGCGCAATTCGCTCACTGTCGCCGATGAGCAACTTCAGACCAGAGTCACCAATCGCATACTCCAGCTCCTCTTCGGTCCACCAAGCGTTCAGCGAGACCGAGACGGCGCCGATCGAGAGGATCGCCGCGAAGGAGATGACCCACTCCGGATAGTTACGCATGGCGATGCCTACGCGATCGCCGGGCTCCACCTGATAGTGATCGACCAGTGCGCTCGCCAGGGCGTCGACCTCATCCATGACCTCGACGAAGGACCACTCCTCGTCCTCGAAGACCATGAATGTTGCGTCAACCCCACGGGCCATATCGAAGAACTGGCGAAGGTTGGCCGGCGCATTTTTGAAGACGCGATTAGAGATACCTTGATTCTCAACTTCGATGACTTCGAATGGCTGACCCGCTGACGAGACCAGCGCGACCGCCTCCTGATAACTCAACGCCACGTAATCCCCTTTGCCGTTGACAAATACTATTCATGCGTCAGCACCCGTCTCATTCATTGCCCGAAGTATCGTAGGTGTTGACTGGCAATCATCGATTAAGCAGGCAGCATTTGTTGCGAGTATCCGTGCACGTTCATCCAAACTCCAAGACCGCGGGCGTGGGCGGAACCCATGGCGCAAGTCTCGTCATCCGTGTGCGCTCTCGCGCGATCGATGGCGCAGCGACCGCTGAGATGCTCAAGTTGGCAGCCCAGGCCTTCGATGTAGCGCCGAGCGCGGTGTCACTAGTACGCGGCTCTCGATCGCGCGAAAAGCTGGTCGACATCGAAGGACCATCGGCGAATCTGTACGATCGCTTGAATGAACTTCTCGCTCAAACCAAGGTCCGTCCCTAGCGGCGATATGTTGAAGGAGTAGGCCTGTTGGTTGGAAAGGACGATCATGTTCGCCTCTGGATACCCGATGTTCGGAGTGTTCGTGTCCACGCTGTACTTCATGATCCTCATCTTTTGGATCATCCTCGTGTTTCATGTCTTCCAGGACATCTTTCGAAGTCACGACCTCAGCGGTGGTGCCAAAGCCCTCTGGGTGGTTTTCATACTGATTTTACCCTTAATAGGCTGTCTGATCTACCTGGGCGCCAGAGGCGGCTCAATGCACGAACGTCAGATGCAGGTTGTCAAAGCACAACAAAAAGCGTTCGAAGACTACATCCGTCAGGTGGCCAACACCAAGGAGTGAGCAAACTCCAAACCATATGGCACCCCCGAACGAACTACGAAATCGCCGGAGTGGCTCCTGCGGCTTTTTGCGCCATGCGGTCCACCGTCACCGACATCTTGGCGATGAAGTCACTGAGCTCTTGGCGGGCTCGTTCGGCATCGGCGCTGAGTCCGGCCAAATGATCGACGTCCCACAAATTGAGCACGGGGTCAAGCACATCTCGCAGGAACTGGCCAAGTCCATAGATTCCCTCGCGAGCGATTCGAACAGCATGGCGCGTGAAACTCGGAATCCCGGTTCCAGGCATGGCGAAGGAACGGACTTGTTTCGCAGCGGCGATCATCATGGTTGAGGGATCTATGGCGAAAGCGGCCATGGCGAGATCTCGGTAGAAGAGATAGTGTTTCGTTTCGTCGCCCGCGATGAGCGCGAGAACGTTGCGACCCATCTTGTCGTCCTTGGGCAATTTGGCCCCGGTATTGCGGTGAGCGATCTGAGTAGCCCGCTCTTGGAACGATACGTACGTGATCAACTCCGCCAGTGACCCGGGACTCGGCACTTCGCCCTTGTGCATCTGTACACGTCGTCCTTCCTCGAGCAAGGTGGGATCGATGCAGCGACTGATGTGAACCCAGTCACGCATAACCATCGAATGGCGATTCTCTTCCATCGTCCACTGATGGTTCCAGTCAAGAATCGGATGGTCCTTTGGAGCGTGCATCAGCAAGGTATTCGTGTAATAGGGCAGATTGTCTTCGGTCAGCAGATTGACGTAGATCGAACTTCGAACACCGTCGGCCAACGGGTAGTCATCCGCAGTCCACGGGCGGTCGGCAAAGTTCTGGCCCCTGCCCCAGTCGATCTGCTCATGGGGAAACCAAAGGCGTGGCGCTTCTAGGTGGCGGTTGTACAACCGCTCAACGTCAGGCGCAATCTCACTCAAGAGATCGGTCGGACTTTTAGGGAGAAGCTTGTTCGCCATGCACTACCTTTCACCTACCGATTGATAGGCCATACTCCAGCGTAACGCTCAAGGGCCCACTCACTTCATACTTCTTGTGATTCACCGCACAAGGCATTTAGTAACCTGTCGCACTCATGAGAGTCATCGAGTCGCTGGTCCCACCAGACTTTCGCAGCGCACTCAACGGTCCGCTGCGTAGGTTCTTCACGTGCACGTTCCTTGCGTGCATCGGCAACGGGCTGACCTTGTCGCTCTTCATTGTCTATCTGCACAACGTTCGAGGATTCTCGATTGACTACGCCACGATCCTCCTCGCCGTTTCGGCGCTGTGCGGGCTGGCCAGCAGCCCACTTTGGGGAACGATGACCGACCGATACGGACCATTGAAGGTCGCCATGGTCGTCTACGTGACGCAAGCCGTTTCCTTGGTCGTGTGGGGCGTCTCGCGCTCCAAGAGCGAGATCACCGTTGCCGCTTTGTTACTGGCGGTATTCGGTGGAGCTGGTTGGGGTCCTTCGAGCACGATGCTCAGTCGACTCGTGAAAGACGAGCACCGCCAGCGGGCCTTCGGATTCAACTTCATGCTGGTAAACCTAGGCATCGGATTCGGAGGACTCATCTCGGCCACGATCGTGGACCTTCACCGACCTTCCACGTTCACGGTTCTCTACATCTTCAACGCCGGCGTGACCGTGGTCGCGGGTATCTACTTCCTCTCGCTGCGCGCCTACGGTGGTCCGATCAATGATCACCGGGACGATCCGGTCAAGAGTGCCGAAGGTTGGCGCGAAGTCCTCTCCGACCGGCGACTCGTCCGCTACGTGGTGGCCGCCATCGTCATGATGATCGGCGGCTACGGGTCCCAAGAGGCCGGTTTCAGCCTGTTCGTGGTCAACAATCTGCACCTTCCGGTGCACGTCATCGGGATCATCTTCTTCTTCAACACGACAACGATCGTTCTCGCTCAACTCTGGGTCCTCAACCGGATCGAGGGCCATAGTCGAACCAGGGTCATGGCGGCGGTCGGAGGATTCTGGTTCTTATTCTGGGTAATCCTCGACGTCGCGCTCGCCCTGCCAGCATTCTTGAGCGTGGTCTCGCTGTGCATCGGTATGGTCATCTTCGCGATCGGTGAGACGATGCTGCAGCCAGTCGGCCCGGCAATTGTCAACCAGATCGCGCCCGAGCACCTGCGGGGTCGCTACAACGCTGCGGCGGGACTTTCTTGGGGAATCTCAGCAACCATCGCCCCAGCGATCACCGCGCTGTATTTCAACAACCACCTGGGTGCCTGGTGGCCATTAGGAACTGGAGCCACCGCATTGCTGGGTGGGACTTTGATGCTCGGACTGCGATCCCATTTAAGCGACGCAGAAGACGGTCTTGTACCGGCGATTCCACTCGACGAATCCGACTGAACCCCTCGAACACACCCCAGGTGCCCCCGTCGTCAACTCAACGGCGATGAGAGTCGCTTGAGGTCTCGCGCAATCAACAGGCGCTGCTCTGGACCCATGGTGTAGGGCGCGTAGATACTGAACCGGTCGATCACGTTACCGAAACGCTCGAGAACTCGAGGTGCCACCTCGCCCAGGGGCGCCTCGATGGAGAAGGTGTTCAAGATCTCATCGTCGATCAAATCACCCATCTCGTCCCAGGACCCGGTGCGCGAGAGCGAATTCAGGTGGCTTTGCAGGTCTTGCCACCCATGCAGTTGCAAAACGCCCCGATAGGCCGGCGTTGAACCGTAGAACGCGATCTGGGAACGAACCCGACGTATTGCGACAACTCGCTCCTCGTCGCTATCGCCCGTAGCGATCAAACCCGACAACGAGATCTGAACCTCGTCTCGACTACGACCCGATGCGGCGAGCCCGCGCTCGAACGCCGGCAGGGTTACCTCTCGAAGGTACCGTTCGGTGGTGAATGGATGGACGAGGAGGCCATCGGCAACCTCGCCAGCGACTTCGGTCATTCGTTCGCCGACTGCGGCGAGGAGAATCTTTGGGGGACCAAAGGGATTAGGGCCCGGATTGAAGAAGGGGCTCATCAAGGTGGGTCGGTAGAACTCTCCGCGAAAGTTGAGTTCGGTTCCTTCGTTCCAGCAACTCCAGATCGCTCGCATCGCGAGGATGTACTCTCGCATCCGCGCTGCCGGATGCGACCAGGGCATGGAATAACGCTTCTCGATGTGGGGCTTGATTTGAGACCCGAGGCCGAGTAGCAATCGGCCCCGCGAGAGCAACTGCACGTCATTGGCCATGGTCGCCGTGATCATTGGGCTGCGCGCAAAAGCGACCGTGATTCCAGTTCCCAACTCCAGACTGGTCGTCGCGGCGGCGGCCCCGGCCAAGATCAACAGCGGATCATGTCCGACCTCGGCGGCCCACGCTCCGTCATAGCCGTCGGCCTCGACCTGGCGGGCCACTGCACCAAGGTCATTCGGGTCGAAGGGGATATCTCCATCGATGAACATGAAGTCAAGTTACACCTGGTGCGAGAGACTCATTCACCTCGATTGGCTCAGTCGCTGCTCCCTGGACCCGCCATACCTTGACACGACCGATGAACTCCTCGAGGTCGACCAGGTTGCAGGATTGGTGGTCCTGAGGAGTCGGTCGCTGGGCCCTGGATGACGACGGTGCCTTCGCGCCCGGTGCTCTCGTGCACGGGTGCGAGACGTTCTTCGTCCGGTGCAACGCCCGGTGAATCCTTCACCGGCACTTCATGAATGTACATCGACGAGACTGGCCCGCAGATCGACCTACTTCGTATCGGTCTCGTGCGATAGACGCGGCGCGACCAGCACGTCTCTGGCCAAGACCTCGAGACGAACGTGGGTGCCGAACTCCATCTCGGTCGCCAGGTCGCTACGAACATCAACCAAGATCGGAATCTCGCCCACTTGGATCGTCAGGCGAGTAGTAGCTCCAAGAAAGTTCTTGCCGGTAACGAAGCCTCGACCATTGGAGTCGACCTGGACCGACATCTCTTCGGGCCGCAACAACGCGTCGATGGGACCGGCGTATGAAGCATTGTTCCCCGACCGAATGGGTACGTGCTGACCGAAGAGCTCGACGGTGTCACTCGAGCTCTCGACTGCCACGCGGCTGGAAATGCCGACGAATTGTGCAACGAACGCAGTGGCGGGCCTGGCGTAGAGTTCGCCCGGTGAAGCAGTCTGTTCGATTCTCCCTTTTGACATGACGCAAACCCGATCGGCCATTGAAAGCGCCTCTTCTTGGTCGTGGGTCACGAAGACCGTCGTAATGGCCAGGCGCTTTTGCAAGAAGCGGATCTGATCTCGAAGTTCTGCACGAACCTTCGCGTCGAGTGCGGACAGCGGCTCATCCAAGAGCAGTACTCGAGGTTCGATGGCAAGTGCTCGAGCCAGCGCGACGCGCTGTTGCTGACCACCGGACATCTGGTGGGGGAACTTGACTGCCTGATCACTCAGTCCCACGAGGTCCAACAACTCAGCCGCCTTGCGCCTTCGCTCCGCGGAACTCTGTTTGCGCATTCGAAGTCCGAAAGCCACATTGTTGATCGCGTTCATATTTGGAAAAAGCGAATAACTCTGAAACACCATGCCCATGTCACGTTTCTGAGCACTGACGTTGGAGAGGTCCTTGCCGTCTACGATGACCTGTCCACTGTCGGGCATCTCGAAGCCGGCGAGGACTCGCAGAGCGGTGGTCTTGCCACACCCCGAAGGTCCGAGCAGGGCTATGAACTCCCCCGGTTCGATGGCGAGGTCGAAACCGTCCAGTGCTCGGACTGATCCGTATGATCGCACCAAACGCTGTAGTCGCACCGATGCGCCAGTCAGCGTCGGTTGACTCGTCGAGGAGATCGTCATTTTCTCTCTTTCATCCTGGTCACAATCTTCCCGTGCGCCGGCGCGAGCGCCGTGATCCGGAACGGTCGAGCGACACGACCAACGTAATTATGAGCCAAGTACCGACGAGTCCGAGCATCGCCGCGGCGACTTGCACGTGACCGTCGGATGCCGTCTGGAACTGTACGATCCACACCGGGATCGTGTTCCACAAGTCGAGGTTGGCCATCGTGTACTCGCCCAGCACCAACGCCAGGGTGAGCATCATCGCCGACAACAGTGAACTGCGCAGATTCGGTAGCACCACGCGCCACATCGTCTTGATCCAGTTTCCGCCCAGCGACCGCGACGCCTCGACGAGGGTCTTCAAGTCAATCGCGTTGAGTCCGGCGTCCAATGAGCGAAAGACGAACGGCATCACCAATATGACGTACTCCAGACTCAAAAGATACGGTGAGGACCGCAACCACAGTGGGGCAGAATTGAGCACACCAAGGATGATGATGATCGGCGGTATCACGATCGGAAGGATCGTTACGAATTCGAGGATCGGACGCACGCGCGGAAGTCGCAAGTGAACGTAGATCGTGGTCGGCACGGTCAAGATTGACGAGACGATCAACGTGACCACGGCGAGTCGCATCGAGAGCCAGAAGGCTCCTGCGAAGCCCGGAGCCGATGGCAGGTTACGCACGGCTTGGAAGGAGAAATGTCCATTGGTGTCCTGCAGCGCGAACTTCAGTCCCGCGTAGAGCGGGAAGAAGAAGTAGGCCCCGGCGAGCAGCATCACGACCACCCTCCACCATCTGATCCGTCGCCGCCAACCAACTCGCGGATTACGGGTTCGCTGCGGGCCTTCGTCGTCGCCGGCGTCGACGCTCGGGATCAGTATCGGGTCGCCGGCCCCAAAACCTATCGAAGCCACTTCGAAGCCCTTCGACGCACGAGGCTGTACAAGATCATGGTGACGCTCAAGATCACCAACATCCCAAAGCCGATGGCGTATCCGACGTTGGCCTGATTAGCGATCACGTTGCCGTCGAGGAGCGCACCAATCTGAATTGGGGACAAGGCGATGATGCCACTGGTGAGGGTTTGGGCGGTAGCGTACGCGGCAAAAGCGCTCCCGAAGAGCAGCAGGATCCCACCGAGTACCGACGGCATCAAGACGGGGATGCCCACGTATCGCCAGTATCGCCAACTCGATGCACCCAGATTCTGCGCCGCTTCGCGCCACGACGCCCGGAGGCCACCCAGAGCCGGCGTGATGACGAGCACCATCAATGGAATCTGGAAGTACATGTAGACAATGGCCACGCCATAGAAGGTGTAGAGATCGAATCCGAAGTTCCAGGGATTCAAATGGATCACGCTCAACCAGCCGGTGAGGACCCCAGTGGCGCCGAGACTCACGATGAACATGAAGGTCAGATTCACACCACCGAAATTCGCAAGGACTCCAGACGCGGTGCCAACGACTCTTTTCAGCACCGTGCTCCGCGAGGTTTCAATCGCGTAGGCCAAGAACACTCCTAGAACGCCCGGGACAATGGAGGTGAGCAGCGCCAGCTTGATGCTGTTCTCAAAGCCCAACAAGTACGAGCCCTGAAGTGCTGCGTGCATGTTCGCGAAAGTGACCTGGCCCTGTTGGGTATGGAATGCCGCCCAGACAATGGCAATCGTGGGAATTCCCAGCCCAAGAAACGTATAGATGACGAAGGGGGCGAGTGCCAGCACGGGGCGACTCCCCCGCAGTATCTTGCGCAGTCGACGCTTAGATGACGTTGAAGTTGCATCAGACTCGGACACTCCCGTGTCCGAGCCTGATGCAACGTTCGATACAAAAGTCATATCTGAAAACTACTCAGAATTCGATGATCAACCGGCGCCAACCTGCGTATTCCACGTGTTCGTCACCGTTGCCGCTGCTGAAGCGATTTGAGACGTGGTCGGGAACAGCGGCTTGACACCGTGCGGCAATGGTGGCAATTTCGCCAACCACTTCTTGTTGGCCTGGTTGTGCGCCTGCATGTACGCCAGCTCAACCGGCCGGGCCAGTCCTTGAAGCCACAGGTTCTGTCCGGTCACCGAGTACAGGTACTCTTCCCACAGTCGGGCCGCCGCGGGATCCGGTGCCGAAGAACTGATGGCCTGGGTGTAGTACTCGCCGACTGCAGCATCACTCGGAAGACTGACTTTCCAGGTCTTGGTCGAAGGGCTAATGCCGCTCGCCTGCAAGTAGTCCCACCAGATCACCACATTGGTCGCTCCACTTTGTACGGTCGTCGCATTGGCAATGACGGGAACGAAAGTTCCATTCTTGTTCAATTTCGCGAAGAAACTCACACCGGGAGCGATATTGCTCAGTGAGCCACCATTGGCAATGGCCGCTGCCTGGACGGCCGCCAGCGCTGAGTTCGACGTGGTCGGACTGTTGTTCAGACCAATCTTGTAGCCCTGCGCCTTGGTCTCACTGAGCATCTGCTTGAACGAGGTCGGACACGTGGGCACTGAAGCGGTATTGCACCCAATCGCCACGTAGCCGCCGTAGTCATCGAACCAGTAACCCGCGGCGTCTTTGAGTGAACCGGGGATTTCATTCCACGTGGTCACCTTGTACGGTGCCAGCAGATGGCTCGCCTTGGCCGTCAGCGCATAACTCGTACCGACGTCAATGACGTCTGGAGCGATCGAACGTCCCTTGTCGGCAGTCAACGCAGCAATCTCCTGCGCGCTCGAGCCATCTGGATTCTCTGAATTGACCTTGATCTTGTACTTCTTCGAAAACGAAGAAATCAGGGCGCCGTAGTTGGCCCAGTTCGCGGGCAGCGCAATCACGTTGAGCTTGCCTTCCTTCTTGGCGGCGGCGACGAGCGCGGACATCGACTTAGGGCCAGTCTTGGTCAACTGGGTCACCTTCGCCCAATTCACCGAACTCGCGGCACTCGCCGAGTTAGACGTTGCCGTGAGGGTCACAGCAGCGAGGCTTGACATCGTTGTCACGGCGACCAGCGCCACCTTCATTCTCTGAAATGCCATACATTGTCTCCCAATGAATTCTGAGTCACCCAACTGGCGGCTCAGGGGAAGACTATCTGGAGAATGCGCGTGGAGTCGGTCGCTTCACCGACGAATCACCAAATGTTCATTTGTACTATCCCGAGACACGAGAAGCTCCACTTCGCGCAAGTGTCTAGGAGCCCGTTTTAGAGAAACTCGTAAGGGTGTTGACTTCCCAGATAGACGCCCTCTACAGCGATGACCCATAAAACTGACGGATCCTCGCGACGAGCCAGCACCCAAGACCCTCGGGTCGAGCCGGTCGGGTGCCACCGCGCACGCACTGGTTCGCTCCATCGGGTGGGGATCAGACTTTCGCTCCAGACCCAAACGCGAGGGCTCTGGACGGATCAGGCTCACGGGAATTATGGAATAGTTGAAACATGAGCTCCGCCACCCTCGCTGGACGCTCCGAAGCGCTGGTCCACATCGAGGGCTTCAAGATGGCCTTCGCCAATCACGTCGTCATCGAGGACCTCTCTTTCGATATCAATCGAGGCGAGACCTTTGGCTTCCTTGGGAGCAATGGGTCGGGCAAGACCACAACGATCCGCGCCTTGCTGGGCATCTACCAACCAACGGCCGGAACGTTGCACATCGACGGACGGGTCTTTCGACCTGAGGACGGCCGACAGCTGGGCTACCTCCCCGAAGAGCGGGGGTTGTACAAGAAGGAATCAGTTATCGACGTCATGGTGTACTTCGGTCGCTTGAAGGGTCTATCGCGCCAGGGTGCCAAGAGTTGGTCCCTGCAATACCTTGAGAGGACTGATCTAGCTGACAAGGCGAGCGTACGCCTCGACAAACTGTCCAGTGGTCAACAGCAGAAGGTTCAGCTGGGAGTGACGATCATGAACAATCCCGAATTGTTGATCCTCGACGAACCAACCAAAGGTTTCGATCCCGTGAATCGAAATCTTCTAATGCAGATCATCGAAGACCAAAAGCGGGCCGGTTCAACCGTGATGATGGTCACCCATCAGATGGACGAGGTCGAAAGACTCTGCGATCGGGTGATCTTGCTCAAAGATGGCCGTTCCGTGGCCTATGGGACGATCAACGAGGTTCAGGACCTTTATGGCGGACGAACCATCAGAGTGCGCTACTCGGGAACGATCAGCGACTCGCCTCACTACCTCGTCACACTTCGAGAACGCAACTACGCCGAATTGAAGTTCACGGACTCGAGCGATGAGTCAGCCATCTTGCGTGAGCTCGTCGAATCCGGGGTAGAGATCCGCGAGTTCAACACGGGCAAGTTGTCACTCAACGAGATATTCCTTCGGGTCTACGGCGGCGACAACTCGACGAAGCCAATCTGATGCGAAGCCACAACCTGCGCACCGTTATCAGTTTTGAGGTACACAGGACGATCACGAAGCGACGATTCTGGATTGCCACGTTGATCGTCCCGCTCGCGATCGCCATTGTCTTTGGCCTCGTGGTGGCGAGCAGCAACGCGACCCAGAGCAGTTTGGCAGCCCAAAAGAGCGTCAACTTCTCATTCGCCTACCACGACGCCTCGGGCGTGATCAATAAGGCCCTCATGCACAGACTCGGTGGCGTAGAGCTGACGAGCGTGTCGACTGGCATCGGCGAAGTCAGAGCCGGAAGGATCGACGCCTTCTTCGAATACCCTGCCAATCCGATCAAAGAGCAGATCCGAGTGTTCGGCAAGGATGTCGGGATCTTCAACAACTCGAAGTACGCCAACGTCGCTACCGAGTTACTGCAGGCGAGCGCCGATCAGAAGATCGCGTCAGCCAAATTGGCCACTCTGGCGCGCGGTGGGGTCAAGGTCGATACGACCACGTATATCAACGGCGTCACGGCACCGGGTATCAAGGGGCTCGTCCCGCCACTGATCTATCTGGTGGTGTTCTATCTGGTCATCGTCCTGCTGGGCAACCAGATGCTCAACAGCACGCTTGAGGAAAAGGAGAACCGGGTCACTGAGATGATCCTCACCACGGTCGATCCCAACACGCTGATCATCGGAAAGATACTTTCGTTGTTCACGGCCGGTCTCCTGCAAATGGCCATCTTTGCTAGCCCGGTCATCATTGGTTACGTCTTTTTCCGATCATCTCTCAATCTGCCTAATTTGAATCTGTCGAACCTGGTCTTCAATGCTCGCTCCATGTCGGTTGGAGCACTCGTGCTACTGGGAGGCTTTGTCTTGTTCACCGGCACCCTGGTAGCCATAGGTGCCGTCATGCCAACCGCCAAAGAGGCGGCCGGATTCTTCGGGGTGATGATGGCGATGATTTTTATCCCTTTCTACATCTCGTCGCTCATCGTCAGCCACCCGAGTGCCTTCATCGTCCAGGTCTTCACCTTCTTCCCCTACACCGCTCCCGTCACCGGCATGATCAGGAATGGCTTCGGATCGCTCAGTCCGATTGAATCGGCGATTCTCATCGTCGAACAGTTCTCCTTCGGTTACGTGGTGCTTCGTATCGCTGTACAACTCTTTCGCTCGGGATCTATCGAATACACCAAGAAGGTTTCGATTCGAGGCGCGCTCGGAATGCGCAACACCAAGAACCAACGATCGTGACCTGAGGCGATTGGTACCGCGACGTTGGCCTCTTGACCGCTCAGCCGACATCTCGGACCGATCGGTGCCGTCCGGGTCGATAAACGCCAGGTCGTGCGCCGCGATGAGCGGACCTGGTGCTATCTGCCCGGCCGAGTTCGTCGCGCCATATACTCCGGCTCATGGCAATACTGTTCTGGATAGTCATCCTGCTGGTGTGCATTTTCGCCGAGATCCATACCCAGGCCTTCGTTGCGCTGTTCATCGCCGTCGGCTCGATCATCGCATTTTTCCTGGCCCTCGCCAGTGTCCCGTTCGCGGTGCAGGCCGTGGTCTTTGTCGTCGTGTCAGCGATCACCTTGGCTTCAGTGCGTCCGGCCATTGTCCACCGATACGTGCACAGCACCGTGGTTGACCTCTCAATTCCCGCCAATAGCTCGCTGACCAACCTCACGGGCTTCGTCGAGGACGCCGTAGGAGACGAAGGGCACCCTGGCAGGGTCAAGATAAAGGGCGAGTCATGGAAGGCCGTGAGTGAAGCGGGGGCCACGATTCCAAGCGGCACCCGGGTCGTGGTCAAGAAGACCTTCGGCACCACGTTGTGGGTCGAACAGGTCTAGTCCTTGGCGAGACGTCGCTCAGTTGGTCAAATCGAGGGAAGTTGAGCTCACAGGTTGTTGATGCTCGGGACCTCCGACATCACGCTCTTGATCGCTTGGACTGCTCCAAGTAACGCTGCGCTCTCGGCGGGAATGATCAGTTTGGTGTTTTCACTCTCGGCGAATCTCGCGAGGGTGTCCAGTTGGAGGATGGCGATCAAGGACGGGTCGGGAGCTTGTGCCTTGATTGCCGCGTACACCGAGGAGATCGCTTGTGCCCGTCCTTCGGCCTCCAAGATCAGTGCTTGACGAGTTCCTTCCGCTCTCAAAATCGCGGACTGCTGCGCACCTTCGGCTTCCTTGATCGCAGCTTGTCGCTGTCCGTCGGCGACGTTGACCGCCGACTGCTGTTGACCCTCGGACTCCAAGATCCGGGCCCGCTTCTCCTGGTCAGCCTGCTTCTGGAGAGCCATTGCCTGGAGGATCTGTTCGGGTGGGGTGATTTCGAGCACCTCGACACGATTGATCCGCACTCCCCACTTATCGGTGGCCTCCTCCATCTGAGTTTGCAGCAGGGTCCCAATGCGTTCACGCTGCGAAAACGCCTCGTCCAGTGTGATCGATCCGAACACGGCCCTCACCGAGGTTCGAGCGAGATTGTCAACACTCACCAAGTAGTCAGAGTTCGTGAACAGGGCGAGACGGACATCGACGACCTGGCTGAAGATTGTCGCGTTGACAATCACCGCCACATTGTCACGAGTAATGACCTGCTGGCGGTCGCCGGTGCGCGGGGTCTCTCGAACGTCGACGATCCGCATCTGCTCGATGAAGGGAAAGATGAACGTGAGACCAGGATTCTTGATGTCCTTGAACTCTCCAAATCTGGTCACGACACCTTCGAAGCCTTGTTGCACCACTCGTACCGACTTGGTGATGGTGGCGATGACCAAGAGGACGACGACGCCGGCGATGATTGCGAGAACGATTCCAACGACCACGAGACCTCCAACGAGAATTCCAACTGCGAATGGCTAGATTTTGGCCAGTACACGGAGTGTAGTGTCAAGTCAATTGTGCAGCCCGAAGGCGCCGATCCGATCGAAGAGATCGCGCAATCGAGCAGTCGGGCGCGCCAACTCATTGGACATTTCGGACCCGAAGTGTGTCACCTGACGCGTCACCTGGTCACCTACGACGGGTCGCGCCTTCGACTGGAGAAATCTTCAGCCCTCACGCAAGTCAATGCGCATCGTTGCGACCTTGAGCGAAGGGGGCCGGCGACCCCGACGCGAGTCCGGCCACTCGAACTCGACAACTCCCACGTCGACGTCGCCGTAGGGCTACGAATTGAATTCTTCGACGCCCAACGAGCACGGGGCCGCACTGGTGAGGTCCGGTTGGCGAGTTTGCGCTGGTACGGACTGGAAACGTCTTCACATGGCCCCGTACATGAGGAGGCGGATCGACTGCCAGCACGGTCGAAGTTGCCGCGTTACACCTCAACTTCGGCACTCGAGACACCTCGTGGTACTCATGGCCTGCGGGTCGTGAAGGATGCCACGTGACTTGAGACCCTCGTTATAGTGGTCTTCGGCGCCTCGGATGGTCATTCGGTCGCTTTTCAACCCAAAATCACATCAGGAAACCGTCGCAGTGGGTCCGTATAAATGCTGATCAGGACGGATAAGCGAGCATACGACGGAGCATTTTGGTCACTTTTTGACCAATTGGCCCCTAAACTGGCCCGAGCAGCAGTGCCTGCCTCGTCGTCACACCACAACGCTGTGGATTACGTGACCAACCAATCCACGCCCCTTGGTGGGGTGCCAATCTCCCGCCAAGGTCACCGCCGTTCACCGCCGTCCTCCGGGGTTGGCAGTCGTCCAGGGGTGCTGCGCGGCTGAAGGAGCGAGCAATGCGACGAAGTCACTTCGCCGTTTCGGTAGCACTCGTGAGTGCGGTGGCCCCGCTTTCGCTCCCTTCGAGCTCCGTGGTGGTCAGCCAGTCACCCACTAGCCCCTACGTCATGCGCGTCGCGACGGTACGGGCGAGCCAGCGTAATCACCATCTGGCCACGATCCATCATCCGTCGATCGCCCAGATAACCATCCACGAGCTCTCGTTGGTCGCGGCGAAGGTCAAGACCACGATTGGCGAGCTTCGTGCCCAATGGCAACACGTGGCGATCTGCGAAGTGGGCGGTAACTGGTCGATGGTCGGCTCTTGGTACTCCGGAATCGGCTTTCTCAATTCGACGTGGTCCACGTACGGTGGAACTAGATTTGCGCCATTGGCGGGCCAGGCCACTCGCGACCAGCAGATTCTGATCGGCATGAAGGTCACCAATGGGCAGGTGCCCGATCAGTACGGCTGCTCGCCCACCGGTTGGTGAAGGTCGCGAACAAACGCTAGGGCCGCACGTAGAGATCGCATGGTTGCAATCCTGGATGCTCGAGCGACTCGTACGATGTCGAGGGGTACTTGAAGATGAGCGATCAGGCTAAATATTTGTCGACCGACGAGTTCGCGCTCGAGCGTTCGGCATTGGGCCTGTCGATTGCCAGTGGATTCTTGCTGGCCGGCCTAGGAATCTTCATCGGCATCACCGCCGGTTCCCAGATCGTACTCTTCGACGGGTTCTACACCTTCTTGGGAATCGGACTTTCGTGGATGGCGCGACGAGTCTCCTTGCTGGTGGCCAGTGGACCGACCACGCGCTACCCCTTCGGCCGCGAAGCCCTGACCCCCTTGATCATCGGCCTCGAAGGCGTGGCACTGCTCGCCACCTGCAGCTACGCCACCTTCAACGCAGTGCTGACCATCATCCACGGCGGTACTCGCCTGCCTTCAGGATGGTCCGTCGCCTACGCACTCGTCGCAATTGTCCTGCCCACCTCAGTCTGGTGGCGAATGAGAAGAACGGCGCGCGACTCTGAACTGGTGTCTGCCGAGGCGACCCAGTGGCTCGCGGGGGGCATGCTGGGCTTAGGAATGCTCGTGGGGTTCGTCGTCGGACGATTGATCATCGGGACCTCATGGTCGTCCTTGGCCCACTACATCGACCCGGGCCTCGTGATCGCGGCGAGCCTGCTCTTCTTGATTCCTCCGATGCGAATGATACGAACCACGTTCATTGAACTCGTAGAAGGAAGTCCGGACATGGATCTGCAGGGACCCGCCCGTGATGCGGTGGACGGCGTCGCCGAACAATTCGGAATTGGCGATCGCCAGTTGCGAATGACCAAGATCGGTCGAAAGTTCTACGTCGAGATTGAGTTCCTCGTCGACCCCGATTGGAACGTACGTCGGTCAGACGAGGTGCGACTCGCACTGTCGCGCCGACTCGAGATGCTTCCCCACGATCTTTGGCTGACCGTAGAGTTCACGTCTGAACGCATCGCGGGAATGTGAAGGCGACCTCTGGTCAGTCGTGTTCCAAGGATCTGGTGCAACGCCGCATCGACACCACCGCCAAGAGCACTTCGCGCACGATCCCTATCTGGAGGACTTCAGGCGTTCGATGACGTCATCGACCACGCCGCTGGTGGACGAACCCCCGCCCAGGTCGAATGTTCGTACGCCTTGCGCAGCACCTTCGAGCGTGGCCGCACGAAGGCGCGAGCCCGCCACGCGGTACTTCGGATCGTCATATCGCGCGGCGGCTTGATCGAGCAGGGCGGCACCCGCGAGGAGCATGGCCATTGGATTGGCGACGTTCTTACCCTCGAGTGACGGTGCCGTTCCATGAGGCGCCTCGGCCATCGCCACGGTCGGACGTAAATCGGCGTCGAGAGACAAGAGGACGGACTCCGCCCCGGCGATGGACCCGAACATCGCCAACACGAGATCGCTCAGGCAGTCGCCATCGCGATTGAGGGCGGGAATCACCAGAGGTTTCTCGTGCATCTCGGTCAAGAGGCCCGCGTAGGCGGCATCAATCAGCGTTGGACGGTAGCCAACGCTCGGGTGGCGCTGCGCGGCGGCGTCCATCTCCTCTTTGAGCATTCCCTCATAGGTCGGTGAAACCGTCCACTTGGGTCCGCCGTACACGACTCCGTCAACTTGTGAAGCCGCGACGAAGGCGTATTCAGCGACCGAACGGCAAACGGAGCGCTCAATGCGCTCGGTACGCCACGCGACTTCGACGCTGTGACCCGCTTCGCCGTCGCGGCCTTCGGCCGCACCGTACGCGTCACCGACCGCCATGCGGATGACCAGGATCGGCTGATTGGTGGTCGAGACCGGAGGAGTGACCCCGGGTATACGACGTCCGGTGCGTACGATCACCGAGCCGCCGATTCCCTCACGAAGAATTCGATTCGGCGAACCGACTCCGCCAATCTCGGGTGGCGTCACCGTCGCGGCCTTGAGTCCAAGACCTGCCTCGACCATCGCATGGGCGGCTTCGCGCACGATCTCATTGTTCGTGGCCCGACGCTTCTGCAACGACAGGTCGTAGTGGACGAATTTGAGGTCGACGCCGAGCAAGTCGGCGCTCATCGCGCGAAGCGCCTCGTCGAGAAGTTCCTGTCCGGTCTGGTCGCCGTCACAGACGATGATGGTGGCGTGTGGATTGCTCATCGTCCCAGTCTACGATGACCCCCCATCGGTCCCAGACCGTGCGCGGCCCCCGACCCAACGCTCCCAGGCTCTCCACCAGCGAGGTCCCGGCCCGTCGTTCGAGCCGAGTCTGCGGGGATGTCTGAGTTGCGCGAATCGTCGACGAACGCACAAGCGACGGTCCAATGACCAGTTGGTCATGGCGCCGTGCAGACTTCTCAGATGCCCTTCGCTGTTGAGTGCGCGGGCCTCCACGGCCACTGCTCCGGACTTCCGCTCTCGGCGACCACCCGATTCGAGATGGTTCCTATTCCTTCGACCGTGACCTCGATCAGATCGCCGGGCACCAAGAACACCGGGGGCGTTCGGGCAAAGCCGACGCCGCCAGGAGTTCCCGACGCGATGACGTCTCCCGGGCGAAGCGTCGTGAAGGTAGAGAAGAACTCGACAGCGCGCGCAACACTGACGATCATGTCCGACGTACGTGCGGACTGCATTGTGGTGCCATTGAGAGTGGATGATATGGCGAGGTCGCGAACATCGATTTCGTCGACGGTCACGAGTTCGGGCCCGATGGGCATCGTTCCTTCAAAGTTCTTCCCCGCCGTCCACTGGGTCGCGGCGCGCTGCCATTCGCGCGCGGTGGCGTCGTTCATCACCGAGAAGCCGAGAAAGGCCCTCGAAGCGTCTTCGGCCCTGATGTAGCGACCGCCTTCTCCGATGATGATGGCGAGCTCCGCCTCGAAGTCGAATCGGTCCGTCAGTGACGGCTTGACGAGGTCATCGTAAGCACCGATGACACTGCCCGCTCCTCGAACGAAGGACTCGGGCCAACTCGGCACCTCACGACCGCCTTCGAGGGCGTGGTCGGCGTAGTTGACTCCCAGGCAAAGGACTCGCGGCGGGTTCGTTGTCACGGGAGCGAAGGCCGAGTTGGCGTACTGCGCACCCGGGGTCCGGGCTGCCGCCTGCGCCGCCCGCAAGGCTTCCGCACCACCACGGGCGAGGCCATCGAGGCTGGAGAGCCTCGCGTCTTTGGACACGTCGGCCAGGTCGACGTACCCTTCAACCCCGCGCACGTGCAGTCGCGGTCCCCGAGATGTTCGCAGTGTCGCAAAGCGCATGTCAGTCCCCTCGATGCTTCAGCAGAATCAGCCCTCATGGTCTAGCACCTCGATTATTCGAAGGACCGTGGTCGAGCGAGCGCGAGTGACGAGATGGGTCCATCACTCGAGGACCGAGTGTGAACTCATTACACCATGGCACACTGACGGTATAACGATGCCCGCGACGGGGATTGATGGCCTCCGGGCTGGCTCGGGTAGACAAGGGTCTCAGTATTGCCACGACGTCGTTACGGTCAGTCCCGTCGGTTTGAGGGGCCCACCATCGTCACATCGTGGATGCGCCGATGGCTCAAAGCGCGATCGACGACGTTATCGATTCGAATCGGTCGCGGGCCTGGGACCTCGATGGTTGGTCCGTCAAGACCAGGCTCAACAGAATCCTGGCCTTGAGGCCATCGAGAACACCCGCGGACCACACCCCACGTGCGAGGAGATCGCGCTCGGACCCGGGGTAGCCGTAGGTCTCGCGCAGTAACTCGCCGCTCCCCGTTCGCGACGCCAGAACCACGGGCATCACGCCAACCAGCTCTTCAATCACCGCCACCATCTTGGCCGGAACGTGGCCACCGCCGAATCCCTCGATCACGACACCCGAGTAGTCCATTGATGCGAGGCAGCGAACGATTCGACCTTCGTCTCCCAGGGAAAGCTTCACCAGGGCAACACTCGCGAGTGGTCGGTGTAGCACAGAACCGATCGATGCCAACGGCGCAACTCGCATCGCGAGACGCACTCGCCCCTCCACGAGCCAGCCCAAGGGACCAGCGTTGGGTGACTGAAAGGCCGCGAGACTCGAGACGTTGGTCTTTCGAACGAAACGAGCGGCGTGGATCTCGTCGTTGAGCACGACCAGTGTCCCTAGGGCGAGCGCAGCACTCGAGGTCGCCACCGTCACCGCCGCCATCAGATTGGCCGCTCCGTCGGCGCTGAGCGAACCGGGGCTGCGCATGGCACCGGTAACCACGACGGGCCGTTCGCTTCGAACCAAGAGATCGAGAATGAAGGCGGTCTCTTCCATCGTGTCCGTACCCTGGGTCACGACCACGCCGTCCGCGCCCGAGGTCAGGGCCTGCTCGACCTGGCGTGAAAGTTCGACGATGTCCTCGACCGTGAGATCTCCGGACGGGACTTGACGCACCGAAATGCTCTCCACCACAGCGAGGCGATCAAGCTGCGGCACGGTGGCCACGATGTCCGCGCCACTGAGTTGTGGCGTCACTCCTCGTGGCGTTGAGCCCGAATCGGTTGAGGCGATGGTCCCACCGAGTGAGAATACGACGATCTTGGGCAATGACTTCGACGCGCTCATAGCTCGGCTTTCACGGTTCGAGAACTCTCAGTTCGCGACGCTACGCTCGCTGGTCAGCTGACGCCATTGTTCCCCGTCGACGTCAGTTACGAATACGGGGCCCAAGGATCAGGCCTTCTCGCTGAAGATGATGACGAATGACGAGTGATCCGAATCGTTCATTGGTTGGATCGGCTTCTTCTTCGAACCATTGGTCACGAACACGCTCAGCTGGGTCGCGACGTAGTGACGTGCCTTGCCACTCGTGCGGTACTCGCCAGTGGCACCGGGTTTGACACAGAAGTCATGGAGTCCAGCCATGTACGAAGTGCTCAGACTCACTCCGTAGCATTTGGTGTGAGAACTTGAATTGTGGACTTTGACGACTCCGGTTTCGATTCCGTTGAGTCTGGGCGCCTTGGTGATCCGATAACTGCAGATCTCGAGCGAACCGGGCGTCGACGCCGACGTACAGTGCGCGTGGCGACTCAAGGTTCCAAAGACTCGCCACGACCATGGAGAAGCAGTCGATCCCATCGCGGGAAGCGCTGCAGTGGCCAACAAGGTAGCGCCGATCATCGTGGTGACGCCGACGCGCTGAATCGATCTAAATATCATGATGCAACGCTAACGCCTTGAGGTGGTGGAACTCGTTCAGGATCTCGGAACCGGACCAACCGGTGACCCACAAAAGGGTGAAATTCGCAGTTCTTGGGCGGGCTCTAACGTAGTAAAACCCTTTCGACTCAGGCTCTTGAGTGCGATTGGTGCCCGGCGTCGGAGAATCGCCTGTGATTCCAGGTTCGAACCCACGGACCAACAGTGCCTGGCCCTCAAACCTGCACCTTCATCGCTGAATGCTCGGCGTTCTCATGAACGAAGTGGTCGGCCAAGACCGAGATAGTAACGGCCACCAAGTTCGCGAAGAACGGCACTTCGACGTCGATGGCCGCCGCCGAAGGCAGCCAGTTGAAGAAAGCGGTTGGAAAGAGAACGAGCCACCAGAGGGCCAGCGCTGCGAACACCATCGTTGTCGAGGAACGCAGGCGATTGTTGGCCAGCGCTCGCGCCGCCCAGATCCACAGAATCGGAACCAGATACATGGTGTTGTCCGAATGCGAAACCGGTAACAGTAGTAACAAGATGCCGAGGATGTTCCAAAAACCGAGTCGAAAACTATCGCTCCAACGAAGGCACATGGCCAAGAGGGCGAACACCCACGCCGCCAGTATCACCGTGCAAGCCCATCGAAGTGGCGCTGAGACGAAGTAGGGATGGGCGAGGCCGCTACGCGAGAACAGCGCTTGCGGGGCTCCCCACACCGAACAGCTGATTAGTTTCTGGGAACTGGCGTGCAGCGTGACTCTGATCCAACTGGCGAGTTCGGAGGTGCCGCCGATGATCAATGCGAGCACCGGAGCCACCACTGCAGTGACGACGAACGCCACGAAGGTCTTGCGCCGCTGCGGGAAATCGCGACGAGCCAGCACCAGCGCAATCCCCCATGGCCAGGTCTTGACGACACCGCCGAGCGACATGAAGACGCCCCCTGCGCTCGAACGACCCTTTTCGAACGACCAGACCGCGAAAGCCATGAGGACGAGGACCAGCGCATCGGAGTTGCCATTGTTGAAGATCAAGTCGGTTGGCATGAAACGAAGCATGGAACCAACCATGAACCCGAAGAGGACCGGGGCTCGCCAATCTCGCTCGAAGGGGCCCTCGTTCTTCATGACGAGGACCACCGCTCCCAAGAGCGCGGCGATCGATGCGACCAGCCAGAGGTGCCACACGGCTGAGACACCAAGGTGCAGGAACGGCCAGATCACCAGGGCTACCAACGGCGAATAGACGTAGCCGTCACCATGAAGACCAAATCCGAAGTTGTATGGCGTGTGACCATGGCTGATCAAATAGGCAGCGTGGAAGAAGATCCAGAAGTCGTCACCGCGACTCCTGAAGTCTCCCGGTACGGCCCACGCATTGAGGTGATAACGCTCGTAGGCGAGCCCGGCGGTACCCAAGATGGCGAGCACCCACAGACCGATGACGACCGGTGCGGAAGAGAGCCGAGCAGAGACCGGCGTCTGTTTCTCGACCAGCGGTTGAGACAACGACACTTTTTCACCTTCCATCACTGACGCCAGGACTCACCGTCTCGGTGAACAGCGAGAATAATCGAATCGGCGTTGTAAAATGAAGAAAACTTTTCAGTTACCGCGAAATGGTGTACTGACTCGATGTTGAGCCGTCAGGGCCGATCGTGAGCTTCCATGGCTGTTTGAGTAGCCCACTTATAGTCCGCCTTGCCGTTAGGCGCGCGTTGGATGGCGCTGCGAACGACGACGTCCTTGGGAATCTTGTAGTGGGCGAGGACCGGGCGCAGAAACTGGTCGATGTCCTCGCGAGAAAGTTGTTGAGGGTTCGAGCTACCAATGACCGCGACCACCCTTTGTCCGAATCGCTCGTCCGAAATCCCGACCACCAGGCAGTCGTCGACGAGGGGGTGGCGCTTGATGGCCTCTTCAACCTCTTCGGCGTAGACCTTCTCGCCGCCGGTATTGATGCTCATCGAACCACGACCGAGCAACGTGACGGTTCCATCGCTGTCGACTGTCGCCCAATCACCCGTCAAGACGTAACCTGCTCCATCAATTCGAATGAACGTCCGCTCGGTCTTTTGAGGATCCTTGTAGTACCCGTACGCCGCTGTGCGGCTCGCGAGCATCCCCTCTTCGCCCCCACCTCGCTCGCCCTCGCGTCCGCCCTCAGCGATGCCCTTGGTATCGGGCGTCGGCGGGAAACGCGCGGTCGCTGCCCCGATTCCTTGGTTCGCCCCTCTGGTTCCGAAACCTAGCCCCTCGGTCGAACCGAGTGAGTCGGCGAGAACGGCCGACATCCGTGAGCGCAGTCCGTCCTTGATCTCCGCACTCCAGATAGCGCCCGATGAGATGACGTGTCGGACACTTGAGGTGTCGACCGGGCGACCAAGTTCTTCGCGAGACTCGAGGGCGCGTAGAAGTGGGCGGGCGAATCCGTCACCGACGATCACGATCCTGGTAGCCCTCTCACGCTCGGTCAGTCGCCACACCTCATCGGGATCGAACGTGCGCGACTGGAGCATGATCACGGTTCCTCCGGTCATGAGCGCGGGCATGGCCACAATCCACATCCCGGTTCCGTGCATGAGGGGACAGCACGGGATGCTTCGCTCCGGCCCGGCCGCAGTCGAATCATCGACGATGGTCCTCACGCCTGCTGAGTCAGTGGGAATGGACTTGATGAGACCCAGCGCGAGACCTCCCGCGAGCAGTCGCTCGATGAATTCGCCCTGGGGAAACATGACGCCTTTGGGCATCCCAGTCGTCCCGCCGGTATAGAGCATGTAGAGGTCATCAGGTTGCCTGCGTTTGCGCGGTTGCGGAGGATTTCGATCCAGTAGCTCCGCGAAAGTCAAAGCACCTTCACAATGTGGGCCACCGTCGTCGACCTCCACAAACAGTCGAACATTGTTCAATCGCTGTCGAACGCGCTGCACACACTGCGACAGCGATGAGTGAAAGACCAATACCTCGGCATCGGAGTTCTCGAGCAAGTAGACGAGTTCATCGTCGAGGTATCGGTAGTTCACATTGATCGGGACCGCTCGATGCTTGAACGCACCATATTGAGCAATGAGGTACTCCGGACAATTGAATAGATAGAGCGCGACCTTGGCACCCTCGGGTACACCAGCTCGGTCGATAGCCGCCGCAAAACGAGCAGCTGAGTCGTCAAACTCTCGATAGGTCAGTCTTCGATCGCCTTGGATGAGCACGTGACGATCGGGAACGGTGTCGGACACGACCTCCCACGCGGTAGCAAAATCCAGATCCATGGTCTCCCCCGATCCCACAAAATTGCTCGCATCTGCGATGGTTACCGCGCAAGTCTGGCCAAAGGTTAGGCGATTTGAATCACGATGAAGCGGCTTTCACCACGGCACTGATTGCGCTAAATCGAATACTTCGGGTCGAGCGGGCTTGCGGCACTGAGGCGAGCGACTCCGAATCATTGTCTAAGTATGAGATGTCTCGGGTGCCTGGGGAACCATAAGTGCATCGCACCCCAAGCATTCGTCAGTCATTCGACGAGTCGCCTGGACAGTCCTCGTCTGCGGCTTTCATGATCCGACACTCGCGGTCGACCGGTGAGTCAGAATCCGAAGCAGGGCCGCGCATTGAGATTGTTTGAAGGATCCCTCGGTTACGATCATCTGGCACTGACACAAGGTGTGCGTGGTCGAGCGACACCATCCATCGAAGGACTCGTGGTGTCCGGGTATTCGAAGCTCCGCACTAGGCGATGGATGAACCCGTGATATTCGACGAGGTCCGCCCTGAAACAGCATCAATCGCGGTGAGGCTTCCTCGTGGTGAACTCAAGTCCACGGCCGCGAGCAGCGTCGGCTTGAGGTGTGTCCAACTATCGAACCATCAACCAACCATTGTCACGATCGCCTTCGAAAGGCTACGGCGGCCGCGACAACGATAACGAGCAAGACGCCAATCACGATCCAACTGGCCGAACCAAAATTCCCAGTCGTCATGGTTGCCTCCTCGCACCTCACTGTAGACCGCGATGTAGCGATCAACGTCCACGATCTCGACGGTGCCAACACGACTCGCCTGGGGAGCTGGACCGAGCGGTGCTTCGGCGCGAACTGCTCATATCCCGTGGCGACGCGCACGCTACGTCCTAGGAATCGCAAGAGGTGCCATTGGACCGATAAGCGCAGTCGATGAGTCGTCTTTGGACGAGAACTCGAGGTTTGGCACGCTCGTGGGGTTCACAGGAATTGGCCGCGCGAATCGCGAACCCGACGGTTCGAATCGGTGAAGAATTCGTCGCCGTTGAGCGCCGTTACCCCGGCGGAGTGTTCGTCGTCGCCAAAAGTGAACTCACGCTCGACATGAAGGACCCGGTCCCAGCAAAAGAGGTGAACGGGAACCACCAAGTTCTCAGAAGTGACCACGTCTCTTCCAACGGTAGGTTCGATGCCATTCGGACGCACCACGGACCCACCGGGACCGCACAATCGTCTTTCGCCGTTGAACGGACTCCGCCGACCACTCGTGCACCCGGTCACCGTTCTGGCTGAAAGGGTCGAGGTGATCGGCCATCGGCGGACGCGAGATCCAACGTGCGAGAGCTCGGCAACGACCTTTCGCATCCGATCGAGCTGGCGACGATATCGAACCCACCGGTCGAAGTCGACCACCTTCCGTGGGATTATGAGAGGTTCAGAGCGCCACCCTCGATGACTTTCGTCCCTAGTCGCTTGGGCCATCGCGCATCAGACTGTGAGTGTTGAGGTTGACAGCAGAGGAGTCGTTAACCTAAGCATTTTCCAAATTGAGCCTGATACGTTGACGAGTGGATTATCAAGAGGAGCCCTGCGTCAATGCGTCCTTGAGGTTCCCCAGTGAAAGTGGACACCTGATAATCCGACTCGAGGGTCGGGTGAAAGG
>VFSW01001421.1_pt1 | contig 36588 bp, 34 predicted proteins | sample 5358111 | NCBI WGS metagenome assembly VFSW01 (sample SAMN11554181, study PRJNA540505) | mine drainage metagenome | isolation source: sediment from site ElyBrook_90M | place: USA: Ely Copper Mine, Vershire, VT | collected 2017 | reverse complement strand
CGGGCCGAATTGCTTCATCCGACTATCCAGGCCTGTTAAGCGAAAGTCCTGATTAATCAATATCACAGGAGCATCGGTTGCTCGATGCTGTATGGTACCAAAAAGTATCCTGCCAGCGCGAGTTAACCAGCATGTCGCAATAATCCGCTTGAATCAGGGTATTGCTAATCCCTTTTACATCCTATATGTTATTAACAGTCCTCAGTATAAAAATAGATTGCTTGCTATTGCCCAAGGAGGAGCCACAAGAGAAGCTCTTACAAAGGAGACGCTTGAGGGTTTCACTATTCCTCTCCCACCCCTCCCCATCCAGCGCAAGATCGCCGCGATCCTGTCAGCCTACGATGACCTCATCGAAAACAACACGCGCCGCATCGCGATCCTGGAGCGCATGGCGCAGGCGATCTATCGCGAGTGGTTCGTCAACTTTCGCTTCCCCGGCCACGAGCGCGCGCGCATGGTCGATTCGCCGTTGGGGCCAATCCCCGAGGGGTGGGAAGTGAAGAAGCTGGGGGATATGGCAAAGGAGGTTAGGCGCATAGTAAATCCCGCTACAATTGATTCCGAAACACCATATGTTGGATTAGAACATATGTTACGTAGATCAATCGCCTTGCCAGCGTGGGGAAAAGCACAGGATGTAGGAAGCACAAAACTATCTTTTCAAGCTGGAGAAATCCTCTTTGGTAAGATACGCCCATATTTTCATAAAGTGGCTGTTGCTCCAATCGCAGGTGTCTGTTCGTCAGATATAATTGTCATTACTCCACACTCAGAACACTATTTCGGGATAGTGCTGGCTTGTGTGTCAAGCGTAGACTTTGTAGCCTATGCAACTCAAACATCTCAAGGAACGAAAATGCCACGAGCAAATTGGGGGATACTTGTCGATTATCCCGTTATACTGCCTGATCCAATAGTGCTTGAAAGCTTCAATGATCGGATGAAGCAATACGTATCTTTCATCCATAATCTTGTCTTCAGAAACGCTACTCTTCGCCAGACGCGCGATTTGCTGCTGCCCAAGCTGATCGCTGGTGAGATCGACGTGAGCGAAATGGAGATCGCAACGAGCGAAGACGACCTTACCTGACCAGAAGTTATGGCGATAGAAAGAATGGAAAAAAGGTAAAGTTAGAACACAATCACAAAATCAGGTGGTGGATATGAACAATTTACGGTGGTGGGTCCAGATCATTCTGTTCCTAAGTTCATATGTTCCCCTTTCTGTGATCCTCTTCGTTCTCGTGCTCCCTACCCACGAATATGTGTTTGCGGTCGTGACATTGGGGATCGGCTTACTCAGCTTAGGCAGCCTCATCTTTTTCATTGCCAAAACCCAAAGCCTTCAACCGTTCTATGATACGATCACGTCGTCACAGCGACGCGACAATGAAATCATGAGCTATATCGCGACATATATCTTCCCATTCGTGACGCTGCCTTTCAGCGATTGGTCGAAAGGGATCGCTTACATCATACTGCTCGGTACCATCGGTGTCCTTTATATCAACTCGAATTTGATCTACATCAATCCGATGCTGAGCCTCATGCGATATCACCTGTACGAGGTAACACTCTCACAAAGCGATTCGGTCTTTCTGGTCCTCTCCAAGAGAGTAGTAAAAAAGGGGGATATGCTTCCACTTATCAAGATGAGTGAGGGAATATTTATGGAGAAAAAGTCATGGAGGCAACCAGGTCAGGATGAGAGAGAATCACAATAATATCAAAACCACCTTCGAAAAAATGTGCGACCAGTTCCAGCGGTTCGGAGCAACAACCGTGTGCTTTGCCGCGACTCGATCGAAAAAAGTGATCCCCTCGCTTCGCAAGCTGCAATTATCAGACTCTGTGAGCGATGATTTCCGAGGCATCGCCATCCAGACACAGCGAAAGTACCTGAGCACGCGCCGGAACGTCCATTATGAATTCAAAAGCTACACCGCTGAGAGCAAACCCGACGATCATGAGATCGAGTATCTCGATTTGAGTGAATGCCCTGACATTGCGCGGCAGATCGCTCTGCTGAAATCACTCGCGGATATAGATGTAGGACTTTCGCTCGGTGCCCCTGGATTCAGGCAGGAATGTGTGACGGGGACGGCACTCATCCCCGCCAGCAGCCCGGAGGGCTTTGTTTGTCGAGCCAGGGCAAGATACATATCATACCAAATCGTCGAGAATCATCAATGCATCAGGTGTTCCTCATCCTAGCCCCGCGAAGGCGGGGCTTCGTGGTCCGCAGACCCACAGGCACGGCTTCCAGTCGCCGGCCCCGTTGCACCCTCACCTTAAATGCGCACCCTCACCCCCACTCAATTTCGTGTCCTTCGTCACCGTTCGTGTTCTTCGTGTTCCGCACCCTCCCCTCCTCCCCAAGGAGCGCCCGCCATGCCCACACCCTCATTTCTCGCCGCGCGAGGCATCGAGCTGCTGCCCGCCCAGGCTCAGTTTGTCGGCGCGGAGGAGCGGTTCGTGGCGTTCATCGGCGGCGTGGGCAGCGGCAAGACCATCGCCGGCGCGGCCAAAGCGATCGCCTACGCGCTGGAGCACCCCGGCGCGGTGGGCCTCGTCGGCGCGCCCAACCGCACCGTCCTGCGCGACGTGACGCAGCGCGCGCTGATGGAACTGCTGCCGGAGGAGTGCATCGACACCTATAGGCCGGGCCTTGGCCGCCTCACGCTGACGAACGGCAGCGAGATCCTCTTTCGCTCGCTCGACGACTTCGACCACCGGCGCGGATTGAATCTCGCCTTCGCCTGGCTGGACGAAGCGATCCTCTGTGGCTATGAGGCGTGGCAGGTGATCAAGGCGCGCCTGCGCCAGCGCGGATATCCGCCGCAAGCGTGGCTGACGAGCACGCCGCGCGGGCTGGATAGGTTCTATCGCGACTTCGAGGCCGAGCCGCTGCCCGATCACCGCCTGATTCGCGCGCGGACCGTCGATAATCGCCACCTGCCGCCGGACTACGCGGAATCGCTGGGCTACACCGGATCCTTCGCGCTGCAAGAGCTTGAGGGGATGTTCGTGGCGCGCTCGGGGCTGGTCTATCACCTTGACGCCCACAACGTCGCGCCGTCACCGCCGCCGGAGCAGCTGACCGACGCCGTGGGCGGCATCGATTGGGGCTATCGCAATCCCGTGCATATCGTCGTCTGCGCTCGGGCGGGCGACGTGGTGCACGTCGTGGCGGAGTATCGCGCCGTCGAGGCGTCAATGGAGCGCTCGATCGCGCCGGTGCTCATCGCCCTCAGCCGCCAATTTCACGTCACGCGCTGGTACGCCGGACCGGACCGCCCGGAGCAGATTCAGCGCGCCAGCGACGAGCTGCGCGCCGCCGGGCTGGCGTGCCGCGTGGTGGCCGCCGACGACGGCGTGATCGCCGGCATCGACACCGTGCGGTCGCTGATCGAGAGCGCGCCGCCAGGATTGGTCATCGACCCCTCGTGCCAGGAATTGCTGGCCGAGATCGCCGACTATCACTATCCCGATCCCGCCGAGAGACAGCCTGACGCGGCGGGCAACCTGCCGGAGCATCCCGTCAAGAGCAACGATCACGGCGTGGACGCGTTGCGCTACGCCATCCAGTCGCGCTATGGCCCGGCGCGGCTGGCGCAACGCTTCGAGCGCCACCTGGCACAGATGCGGCAACGGGCGAATCTCAGCCAGCAACAGACTACCGGGCCGTGAAGGGATAGGTACTGCGCCACAAGAGACAATTCCTCCACATAACGCGATTCATTTGAGCATGCGCGCCAGATGACCAACCATCGACACAATACAGCCGTAGTGCATTCGGGCGGGGGGATGTGCAGGACCGATCCGGTGCGGTATAATTCGGGCAGAGTATGGTGATGGTGCGCGAGCAAGCGACAGCGCGCGATCGTGCCGGCCCGGCGCATCACCTTACGGGGCCGGCTGCGAGAAAGAGAGTCAGGCACATGTTTGGGTTTCACTGGGAAGAATTGCTCGTCGTCGCGTTCATCGCCTTGATCATCTTTGGCCCCAAGCGGCTGCCAGAGATAGGTGGGGCCATGGGCAAGACGCTGAACGCCTTCAAAAAATCAATCAACGAAGTCACTGATTCGGCCAAAGCCGATCCGCCGCCGCCGGCTCAGCCCGCCGAATTGAAGGCGCCGCCGCTGGCAGCGAATATCATCGATTCGACCAGCACCACCACGTCGGACGCCACGCCGCGCGTCTAGCGGCACACGCACGTCGCCACACACGCTCACTGTGGGCGGACGCCTGGTGCGCGTTCCGCCGCACTGGTAATTTGCCGAGCCTGCCGTGAATGCTCCCAATCCCGCCAGAGGATTGATAGAAAGGCACCGCTATGGCTTTGACGGATCTCAATCGCGACCAGCAAGAGGACGACACCCACGCTGGCGTCGCGACTCCCTCGCCTTCCCCTGAGGAGACCGGCGAGGGAGGGCAGATGACCCTGATTGAGCATCTCGAAGAGCTGCGGAGCCGCGTTTTCATCTGCGCCATCGCGGTCGCGGTGACGACGACAGCGGCATTCATCTTCAACCAGCAGATTTTGAACTTGCTCTTGCAGCCGTTGCCCGCCGCGGCTGACGCCTTGACACGCGGCGGATCCCAGACCAAGCTAGTCATCACCGACATCGGCGGCGCGTTCACCGTCACGCTCAAGGTCAGCCTCGCCGTCGGCCTCGCGGTGGCTGCGCCCGTCTGGCTCTACGAGCTGTGGGCATTCATCGCCCCCGGCCTGACGCGCCGCGAGAAAAAATACGCCGGACCGTTTACGCTCATCGGCGTGATTCTTTTCGTCGTGGGCATGGCGGTGGGCTTCGTCACCTTGCGCTTTCCCATCAACTGGCTCGTCAGCTTCGATCAATCCAATTATCTTCAGCTGGTGACGGCGAATAGCTATTTCACCTTCGTCGCCTATTTCCTGCTGGCTTTTGGCATTTGCTTCGAGCTGCCGCTGGTCATGACGTTCCTCTCGTTCGTCGGCGTCATCTCGTCGCGCAAGCTGGCCAAAAATCGGGCGTATGTGCTGGTGGGCTTGTGGATTCTCTCGACGATCATCACGCCGGGCGCTGACCCGTATAGCCCCGTCATCGTCGGCGTCTCGCTGACGGTCCTCTACTTCCTGAGTGAGATCTTCATCCGCGTCATTGGCAAGTGACGCGCGGTATAGTCTCAATAGTGCAGGATGTTTCACGCTTGCCGATCTCCCCCGGATGCGGTCCCGCGCAGGTGATGTCATGCTCAACGTGCAACTCCAGCGATTAGCGCGCATTTTACTCATATTGCTGATCGCCCTCGCCGGCTTCACTTTGCTCTGGCTCATCTGGCAAGGGCTGCAATATTTTGGCGACATCATCCTGCTCTTTTTCGCTTCATGGCTCATCTCCTTCATTTTCAGCCCGATCGCCAACGTGCTGCATCGCCGGCTGCACCTGCCGCGCTTGTTGTCGGTGACGGTCGTCTATCTGGCGCTGGCGGGCCTTTTGACCGTCACGATCATCGTGATGGTGCCAGTCATCGCCGATGAAGTCACGCAGGTGGCCGATCGCGTGCGAGCGCTCATTACCCCAGGCAACCTGGACTCGATCGGCACGACGATTATCAGCCAGCTCAAGCGCATAGGCATGTCCGACAAGCAGGCGCATCAGGTGGTGAATCAGCTTGGGGCCAGGGCGCAAAACGACGTGACGGCGGTCATCACCTCAGCGCTGAATAATTCGGCGCAGCTATTGTCGTCGATCGCGACGATCTTGCTCGAAATGATCATCGCGCTGGTGCTCTCCTTTTATATGATGCTCGACGGGCGTCGCCTGATTGATTCGCTGACGCGCCGGCTGCCGGTGGCGTGGCGCGACGACGCGCGGGCCTTCGAGCGGCACGTCACGCGCATCTTCGGCGGCTTCATGGCCGGCCAGCTGATCATCGGCTTTTCCTATGGCGTGCTGACCTGGGTAACGCTGATGGCGCTAGGCGCGCAAAACGGCTTTCTCATCAGCTTGCTGTCGGGCATCATTATGATTATTCCCTTCATCGGGCCATTTCTAGCGATCCTGCCGCCACTGATGCTGGTGGCGATTGAAGCGCCCCAGCAGGACCTGGTGCGCTCGGTGGTCATATTGATCGTCGTGCTCTTTGTGGTGCAGCAGCTTGTCATGCAAGTGCTGGCCCCGCGCATCATGAGCCAGAGAGTGGGGCTGCACCCGCTGTGGCTTTTTGCCGCGCTGCTCATCGGGGCCAAAGTCGCGGGGGTGCTGGGGGCGTTTTTCGCGGCGCCCATCGCGGCGCTCATCGCCATCATCGTCCGAGAGGCGCTCAATCGCTTCGCGCGCACAAGCCCGCTCTATGCCGAGCCGTCGAGCAAAATCGACCACGCCACCGCGCAAGACGGCCAATCGGCGCTGTCCTCACCGGCAGATGAGGTCCAGCCGGTAGATTGAAAGTTATCTCGCGCGTGGCAATCATCTGATGGGATCGAAGATGTAGCCGCCAGCGCACGCTGGCAAAACCTCGCGCGGCAGGTACTCTTCGTCCATCTTGCGCTTGATCTCGCGAACGACGCTCGCCGCTATGTCGTTGGCGCGATCGAGCATCTCAGCGCTGAGCTGATCGTCTGTCAGGATGCGCTCGGCGATTTGGCGGACTGTAATGCATTGCCCCTCCACCAGCGTCAAGAGCCTCAGCGCAGCGGCTTCCACCGCCTCCAGCGAGATCTCTTTGCCGTCGATAACAATCACCTCCATGACCGTATCGAACCACAGGTAAGGAGCTATCCAGACGTTGCCAAAGGCGAGTGACTCTTGCGGCATATCAGCTCCGATCTGCCCGGTCGCGTCGCCGCCCTCGGCCAACGCGAGCCGCGCGCCCGTCTCATGGGCGGTCGCTTTTTGGAAGAATCCTACTATCACACACTAGAGCTAATATTCATTATATACTAATGAAGTAGGCATCGTGTGGATTATTACATTCATTATGCCATTTCCAATTGCAATGTGAACTTTCACCATTCTACAAACTAGAATGAGGGGCACCCGATCGCGTTGCCTGATTTGCGGCGATCCACTTTGCCCGCCGCGTGATATACTGGTCGCAGCGGATTTCGCCACAGCCGAAAGGGCCTCGCGCCATGCCTGAGAATCCACACGGGCGGCCACTGCACATCGCTATCGACGGCCCTGTCGCGTCGGGCAAGAGCACTGTCGGCGCCGGCGTCGCCAACGCGCTGGGGATTCTTTACCTCGATACGGGGGTCATGTATCGCGCTGTGGCGCTGGCCGCGATCGAGCGGGGCGTGCGCCCTGATGACGCTGAATCTTGCGGCGCCATCGCCGAGGCAATCGACCTCGATTTCATCCCGCCGAGCGTCGAGGATGGGCGCCAGCTCACCGTCTTGCTCGACGGGCGCGACGTTACCTGGCGGATTCGCTCGGACGACGTGAACCGCGTCGTCTCGCAGGTGTCGGCGCACCCGCGCGTGCGCGCGGCGCTGCGCCAGCGCCAGCAAGCGATTGCCGCCACGCGCCCCGTCGTCATGGTGGGGCGCGACATCACCTCGGTGGTGCTGCCCGACGCCCAGGTCAAGATCTTCCTCGACGCCTCACCCGAGGAGCGTGTGCGCCGCCGGGCCGCCGAGCTGCTCGCGCGCCAGCCAGGGGCGACGATCGACCACGACCGCCTGCGCGACGACATCGCCCGCCGCGACGCTCAAGACAGCGCGCAGATGCAACTCACTCCTGACACGCTCACCATCTCGACCGACGGCCTCACCCCAGAGCAGGTCGTCGCGCGCATCGTGGAGGTCGCCCGTGCCCACAGTCACTAAATTCATCCCCGGCTCGCCGGAGCGGCGCGGCTTTTATGAGAGAATGCGCTTGCTCGCGCGGATCGTCTTGCCCTTCTTCTTTCATCTCGACACGCAGGGGCTCGAGCGCTTGCCGCCACAAGGTGCCCTCATCGTCGCCAGCAATCACCTCAGCTCGTGGGATATTCCCTCGCTGGCGCTGCGGTCGCGTCGCATGTTCCATTACATGGCCAAATCGGAATACGCGCGCAACGGCTTCTTGCGCTGGCTCTTCATCAAGCTCGAAGCGTTTTTCGTGCGGCGCGGCGAGGGCGATATGGACGCCATTCGCAACGCGCTGGCGGTGCTGAGCGCGGGGCAGGTGCTGGCGATGTATCCTGAGGGGCACCGCAGCGACGACCACGCGCTGATTCACGCACACATGGGGATGGCGCTCATCGCCCTCAAGAGCGGGGCGCCGGTTATGCCGGTGGCGACGTGGGGATCCGAGCTTGTCGGCAAAAAGTGGCGCTTCGCCATTCGCCGGCCAACCATTTACATGCGCTATGGCGAGCCGATGACCTTCGCGCCAGCCGGCAAGCGCATCACACACGAAGAGCTTGAGTCCGCGACCGATCAAATCATGCGCGCCATCGCGGCCATGCTGCCGCCGCGCTATCGAGGAGTGTACGCCGAAAACGCGCCAGTCGCCGCATCCGTCGCGCAAGCAACCGAGACGAGCGCATGACGACGATCACCCGGCGAGCGCCCATTCCGGCACGCCAGCACGACCCTGCCCACGAGCATCCCACGCCGCCGGGGCGCGCCTGGCTGCGCGTCAGCGTGTGGCTGGGGCTGTGCTTGCTGGCTTTGTGGGTGCTGGCCGGCGGGCACAGCGACCTCTATCTCGCGCCAAATATCCGCTGGACGCTGTGGGCGGGGATTGCCGTTACGCTGGCGCTGGCGGCGCTCGACGCGCTCGCCGCCTGGGCGCGCGGCGACCGGCCAGCCGGAGTCTGGACACTGGCGCGGCGGTCAGGCTGGCGCCAGCTCGTCGTGTCGTCCTATGCCGCGCTCTTCGTGCCGGTCGTGGTGGGCATCGCCGCGCCGCCCGCGGTGCTGGGGGCGGGAAGCATTCTGGCGCACGACGGCGTGGTGACGCTGGTGGCCGCGCCACGAGGCGCTCCCGCCGTCAGTACCGCCCCTCTTGACATCAACCTCTTGCGGCTGCACGATCGCATGCAAGGCGCCGGCCTCGCACCGGGGACTATCGTTCAGGTGGTCGGTTTCGTCTATCATCAGCCGGGGCTGCCCGCCGGCGAATGGCTGTTGACGCGCTTCATCACGCCACACTGCGTTGCCGAGGCTCAGCCGATGGCCATTCTGGTGCGCCTCACCGGCCGCTCGCCACCCGACAATGCCTGGGTGCGCGTCACCGGCGCGATCGGGGCGGGCAATGACCAGGGCCAGAGCGTCGCCATCCTCGACGCCGGGTCAATGGTTGCCATGGGGCAGCCGCTCGACCCCTATCTCATCTATTGATCCACGCGACTCATCCCCCCGCTCCTCATTCCCAGCGGAAACAATAAGGGGACGATGGAAAGAAGAAGGACATCTCATGCTCACGCTCGCTGCGAGTCTCATTTTGCTTGATTTCACCGTCTGGGACAACGACGGGCTGTATGCTCTGGTGACGGCGGTCGCCCTCACCTTCACCGCCGTACTCATCGTCGCGGTCGTGCGCCAGACGCGCGCGCCTGGTCGCGAAGACGCGGCCCGCGCCCGCGCCCAGGCGGCGATCGAGCGGCGGCGCCGGCAGCAATCCGGCGAATGACACCTAAGGAAAGCCGCACACCATGTCAGTTACGCCTCAGGCCGTGCCTGACGCGCCGCCCGTCACACCGCGCCGGCCGATGAATTATCGCTGGCTGGCCGTGCTGGTGGTGCTCGCCATCGGCGTCTCGATCTTGCTGGTGTATGCCGAGAATCGCGTGTACGAGCCGGCGACGCCTTTTTTAGGCGGCACGGGCGACCATGTGCACGCTTTCGCGCTGGACCCGAACAACGACGCGCATTTCTATGTCGGCACGCATTACGGGTTCTTTCGTACCAACGACGGCGGCGCGCAATGGGCGCGGCTGAACGGCACCGGGGGGATCACCAGCGATCTGGTGGCGACCTCCATCAGCATCAGCCCCATCGACGGGCGCACGGTGTACGCGACGGGCTACACGCTCAGCTCTGGGAACGCCGCCGGCGTTTTCGTGACGCACGACGACGGCGCGCACTGGCAGGGGCTGCCCACCGGCGGGACGGGCAACCTGCCCGATCCACGCTTGCTTTTCGTGTCGGCGGGGTGGGCGACGGCTGGCGAAGCGTATGCGTATTCGATCGATTACGGCTTGTATCGCACGACGGACGGCGGCGCGCACTGGCGTCAGGTGGCGCAGCCATTCGCCGGGCAGGTGTCGGCCTTCGTGCCGGCGCTCGACTGCTCAGGCGTGCCCGGTGCCCACGCAATGACCGGCACGGCCTGCCCCGAGCGACTGATCGTCGCCACGACGCAAGGTCTCTGGCTGGGCGCGAGCGCCACGAGCGACCCCATCGCCTTCAGCGCGAACCCGACGGTTACAGGCTACGTCTATTCCGTCGCAATCCACCGGGGGGTGACCCCGACGGTGTATGCCAGCACGGCGCAGGGCGTCTTTAGCGCCGCCGGTCCCAGCGCGCCCTTCGCGCAGGACGACAACATCTCGACGGGCGCGCCCACACTCACGGCGATCGCGGTGAGCGGTGCCAGCGGCAGGACGGTCTTTGGCGTGACGGCGCAAAACGTCGTCGTGGTCTCGACGGATGGCGGCAAGACGTGGCAGATCGTCGGCGCATCGCTCTTGACGCGCGGCATCTCACAGCTCACCAGCGGGCTGCGCACGGCCACGGGCAGCAACACGCCGCAATGGGCCGGCGGACAGAATATCTTTTTGACGCAGCTACAAGCGCCGACTGGCGACACCCAGAGCGTCTACGCCGCGATCTCGTTTCCGGTGCAGATCTTCCACACCATCGACGACGGGCAGCAATGGAGCGAATTGGGATGAAGAACTTCCATCTTTTGTTGACAAATAGCCTTATATGTGGTAAGGTATCCCTATGAAGCTGAGTGAATACGCCAGGCGTATCGGGATATCCTACAAGACGGCCTACCGGATGTGGGCCGCCGGACAATTGGATGCCTATCAATTGCCGACGGGAACGGTCATTGTCCGCGAATCCGCGCCAGTTCAGCACCCTACGGGCGTGGCACTCTATGCGCGAGTCTCGACCGCAGGGCAAAAGGCGGATCTGGATCGGCAAGTGGAACGATTGCGCCAGTATGCGGCAAGTCATGGCTATCAGGTGAGTCGTGAGGTATGGGAAATCGCGTCCGGCGTCAATGATACCCGCCCCAAACTGGCGGCGTTGTTCTCCGATCCGGCAATCGCAGTGATCGTGGTGGAACATCGAGATCGACTCACGCGCTTTGGCTTCAATCATATCCGTCTGCTCATGGAACAGCAACACCGACGGATTGAGGTCATCAACGCGACCGATACCGAGAACGATCTGGTTGATGATTTCGTGACGGTGATCACGTCAATGGCGGCACGCCTGTATGGACGCCGCCATGCGCGCAATCGTGCTGAGCGGATTAAGCAGTGTATTGAGGCAACCTATGGCGACGATCCTACGGGGCTATAAAACAGAATTGGATCTGAACAACCAGCAATGTACCGCCTGTCGGCAACATGCGGGCACGGCGCGGTGGGCCTATAACTATGGTCTGGCGCGCAAACAAGAAGCGCTGGCCCAACGGAAAGCCGTCGCTGATCCGAAATCTGTCAGGATTCCCACGGCGATTGATTTGCACAATGAGATCATTGCCCTCAAGCAGGGGGACAAGCCCTGGCTCAAGGATGTCTCCAAATGGACGCCGCAACAGGCATTACGCAATCTGGATACGGCGTTTGATCGCTTTTTTAAAAAGCAGGCAAAATATCCGCAGCCCAAGAAGCGCAGTAAGGGCATTGGCTCCTTCTACCTGGAAACGCCGATCCATGTGGGCATGATTGGATACAGCTTCCCGTCATCGGGAAGGTCCGGCTCTTTGAACACGGCTACATTCCCCCCGATAGCGAGCTCGACAAGCCCGATCGCAAAGCCGAGAAGAAACGCAAGCGCAAGAAGCGCGACGTCACCGCCGTTGTGAAGTACAAGAGCGCGGTGGTATCCGAGCATGCCGGTCATTGGTTGGTCTCCGTGTTGATTGAAGAAACGGTCCCCGATCCGGCGCCTGCCACTGGTGCGCCTCTTGGAGTGGATCTGGGCATCAAGACACTCGCGGTGAGTTCCGATGGCACGGAAGTCCCCAATCCCAAAGCACTCAAAACCAACCTCACGAAACTGCAACGCACCCAACGTCGTCATAGCAAACGCCAGAAAGGGAGCAAGAACACACCTCGCCACGGATCATTTACAGATCCCGGCAGTCATCGTGAAGGAGACCCTCAGACTTTTTTGCGGAAGGGATTGTTGCCTCCTCTTGCTTTCGTCGTGTACAATATATCAGGATATCCGAATATGAATATTCTTGAGGAGCACCATGATGACTCCCACCCGTGATGCGCCACCGTTCGTTTCCGCCGACGCGGATCTCGTGGCACGCTTTTTCCGAACCCTCGGTGATCCGACGCGTGTACGACTCCTGGTGCTCTTATTGGAAGGCGAGCGTCGCGTGAGTGACCTCGTGGGCCAGCTCAGCGTCCCCCAAAGCCGGGTTTCGACCCATCTGGGCTGCTTGCGGTGGTGTGGCCTGGTCGAGGCACGGCGGGCGGGCAAAGAGCAATGGTATCGCCTGGCCGATCCGCGTATCCATGATCTCCTCTTCTTAGGGGAAGCCATGCTCCGCGACCATGCTGCGGCTATCGCATCCTGTCAGGTGATTGCCTCTCCTGAGGGGGAAAGGTCGTAAGATGCGTCGTCCATTGGGGCAAACCCTACTTCTCATCACTGGCATTCTGGCCTGCCCCTGTCTGAGCATCCCCATTGCCGCTGTGTTGCTGAGTGGGACCATTGCCGGTGCGTGGTGGGGCAGCCATGTGGGCTTGGTCACCGGACTGGCGACCGGCTATTTCCTGACTGCGGTGGGCATGAGTCTGTGGCTGAGCCTGCGCCATGCCACCTTCCATCCGAAGGAGCCTGAGCGATGACAATCCCCTCCTACGACTTGCTGATTCTGGGCAGCGGGTCCACCGCTTTTGCCGCCGCCATTCGTGCGGCGGAATTGGGTCAACGTGCCGCCATGATCGAAGGACGCACCATTGGCGGCACCTGCGTCAACCGAGGCTGTTTGCCCTCCAAGAACCTCATCGCGGCGGCGCAGATGGTGCATGATGCAAACCACCCGCGCTTTCCTGGCCTGCAGCCTGCACCGGTGGGCATTGATTTCGCGACGCTGATCGCGCAAAAAGATGACCTCATTGAAATGTATCGCACTCAGCACTACGACAGCATCCTCACCGATGTCCCCGGACGCGCTCCCATCGATCTGTTCACGGGACAGGCGCGTTTCGTGGATGCCCACACGGTAGCCGTGACAACCAGTGATGGGACCGAGCAACAGGTGGCTGGCGCACAAATCCTCATCGCCACGGGGTCTCATCCACACATTCCGGCCGTGTCGGGCCTGGCGACGGTTCCGTTTCTCACCAGCGATCTGCTCACGCGTGACGAGGGGCTTGAACTGCGGGAACAACCGACATCCCTGCTCATCCTGGGCGGTGGGTATATCGCGCTGGAACTCGGCCAACTCTTTGCCCGGCTGGGAACGCCGGTCACGATCCTGGCGCGTTCCGGTATCCTGCCAGGGTACGAGCCGGAGATTCGCGACGCCTTGGGGACAATCCTCCGGGATGAGGGAATCACCCTGATCGAGGGCTTCACGGACCTTACCGTCGCCGGTGACGCGCATGCGGTGCGGGTCCAGGTCACGCGCGACGGACAGATCATGGACTACACGGCGGTAAAACTGCTGCTGGCGACCGGGCGCACACCCAATACCGCGGATCTGCACCTGGACGCCGCTGGAGTCGCAGTGAATGCCTCCGGAGCCGTCCAGGTCGATGCGACGCTTCGCACCAACATCTCCCATATCTGGGCCGCCGGCGATGTGATCGGAACCGAGGTGGAAAACCAGATGGCCACACCCGTCGGCGCGCATGATGGCAAACGTGCCGCTGAAAACGCGCTCACTCCCACGCAGCAGCAGGTAAATCACCGGGTCATTCCGCGCGTCATCTTCACCGATCCGCAGGTGGCTGTGGTGGGATTCACCGACGAAGACGCGGCGGCGCAGGGGATTGTCTGCCAGTGCCGCACGGTGCCGATGAGCGCGGTTCCCCGCGCGGGGGCCGTGCGCGACACTCGTGGCGCGATCAAGATGGTCATCGATGAGCAGACCGAGCGCGTGCTGGGGGTCTCGATGCTGGGACGCGACGCTGGCGAAGTGATCCACGAGGCCGCGATGGGGCTCCGCTTCCAGGCGACGCTCGACGATTTCATTGATCTCATCCATGTCTACCCCACCATGGCCGAAGCGCTGAAGATCGTCGCCATCGCTTTTCGCAAAGATTACGCGACCCTGTCCTGTTGCGCAAGTTGAAGTGAAAGGGCAAGACTGATGACTCTTCTCTCGGTGGATCGGGAATATCTGGCGGGGGTGCTCAGCCAATCACTGGGGGATCTCTCTTGTGATCCCGCACTGTCCATCCAATTGCTGCGCCTCTTGGCCGAAGGCCAACCCGTCAGAGTATTCACCCTGGCTGCCGCCATATCCTGTTCAGAAGTTGAGATGATGCAACGCCTCGCGTGTTTCTCCAATGTGGAATGGGATGCTCATCATCAGATCGCAGCGGCGGTCGGCCTGTCGCAACACCCGACGGTACATCACTTTACCGTGGCAGGGCGCGATCTCTACACCTGGTGCGCACTAGATACCTTGATGTTTCCCGCCGTGTTGGGAATGTCGGCTCATGTGACCTCATGGTGTCTTGTGACAGGAACACAGATCGCCCTGACAGTTGGACCAACGCAAATAGACGCCGTAGACCCCTCCACGGCAGTGGTGTCGCTCGTCATTCCCGACCGCACAGGGGCGTGCTGCGATATTCGGAGCGCGTTTTGCAATCTGACCACCTTTTTTGCCACCCGAGAAGCAGGTCGGCACTGGATCGCGGAACAGCCACCTGCGAGAGAGATCGCCCTGCTGACAGTGGCGGATGCGTGGTGGGTCGGCCACCAGGTGGTCCAACGCCTGATCCAGGAAGGGAGCCAGGTGGCATGCCTACCGCCAAACGGGAACAGCGGGAGCGCACCGATCAGTGGGAACTGATCCAACAGTGGTGCCACACTCCCGAACAACGCCTGTATGAAAGCATTCGCCGGGTCGTCCTCTTTGGGCTCACGGCGGAAGCGTGTGCCGGAGAGACAGGACTGGCCCAGAGTACGCTCCGTCGGGCGAGCGATGCGTTTGATACCCATGGCATGGTCAGCTTATTTCGTCCACCCAAGGCGCAGCGTGCCAGCCATCACCGCTCCTTACCGGTGATGATGCGCCAATTGATCGTTGATCTCAAGACCGAGTATCCCGATTTCACACTGGGAGAGATTGCGACGATCTGTGCGATCAATTTCGATGGACGGCGTCCCAGTCATCACACCATTCAAGAAGTCCTGGCGGATGGACCATTACCCTCACGCCGGACGCGCCAGTTTCCGCAGTATGCGCAGATGGAAGACCCGGAAGAGCGCCGCCTTGCCGTGATTCGCCTCCATGCGCAGGGCTGGGGAATTTCGACGATTGCTCGCTACCTTGAGGTGTCCCGCCCGACGGTGTATACCATCTTGCAACGCTGGGTGGCAGAAGGCGTGCGGGGTCTCAAGGACAAATCCCATGCGAATACCGGTAAATTGGGCGTGGATCTGCCCACCCGCCATCTGATTCGCAAAAAACAGCAAGAGAATCCCTTGTTGGGGGAGTATCGCATGCATGGGGCGCTCAAGCAATTAGGCATTTCCGTTCCGGCGCGCACGTGCGGACGCATTATGGCCGAGCATCGACGATTGTATGGGCTGGAAGCGCCTCCTAAAGAACCGCACATCCCACGCGATCACCCCTTTAAAGCTTCGTATCGACACGAGCGATGGTGTTTAGATATACGCTATCTCGAAAAACATCATATCCCTGAGATCAAGGGATCGTTTTATGTCATCACCGTGATGGAGGCGTTTTCCCGTGCGATTCTCTCCAGTGTCATTTTCCAAGGGCAAAACTTGGCCTGTGTGCTCATTGTCTTGTACGCCGCCGTGGAACGCTTTGGAACTCCGCACGCGCTGATCACCGACAACGGGAAAGTGTTCAAGGCAAAGCAACTCCTGGCGATTTGCGAAGCGCTAGGGATCGAGAAAGAATATATCAAGCCCCGCCAAAGCTGGATGAACCTGGTTGAGACCCACTTCAATGTGATGCGCCGCATGTCTGCAGTGCATTTCGAGCAGGTGACGAGTTGGGAAGGGGCCAAAATCGCCCATGAACGTTTTGTCACCGACTACAACGCGCAACCTCATTGGGCCCATCGTAAGCGGGCTGACAACCATCACAGCCCAGCAGAAGTGTTGGGATGGACCACCGTCCAGCGACTGCGCTCGCCAGAGCAATTGCATCGCATCTTTTATGCAACACGCTATCTGCGCCGACTGGATCGCTTCGGCTATGCCCATTTCCGCCGATGGAAACTCTATGGCGAAGGGACCTTGACCCACAAGCGTGCGGTGCTTTGGGTGCATGGCGACGCGCTGACGGTCGAATATGAGGAAACTCCGTTGGCGCAGTATACAGTGCAATATCAACCAGGCAAAACGCACTTTAAAGATGTGGTCGCGCCACGACGCTTTGAAACTCCATATCGCTCCACCCAAGGATGGCATGGGAACTGGATGAGACGCTCTGGCAATTAGCCAAACGGCTGCCGGACTATGCTCCACGCAAACGCCGCAAGAAATTCATGCATGTGCAACCCACCCTTCTCGAAGAGCCACATGCCAACCAATTCTCAGAAGGAAACTGCAAAAAGTCTGAGGGTCTCCTTCACGATGACTGCCGGGATCTGTGAATGATCCGTGGCGAGGTGTGGAAAAGGGAGCAAGAACAAGCAGAAGTCCAAACAGGAGTTAGCGAACGTCCATTACCGGATCGGCAACATTCGGGAGGATGCCTTGCATCAGGCGACCGCAACGATCACGGCGAAAGCCAAGCCGGAAGCGAAGCGGCCCGCAGTCATCATTCTCGAAGGCCTCAACGTGTCCGGCATGCTCAAGAATCACAAGGTAGCCCAAGCGATAGCCGATGTGGGTAGGGGAGAGTTCCGTCGCCAGATGAGCTACAAGTCCCACTGGTACTGCAATATCCTCTGCCTGGCGCATGCCTTCTTTCCCTCGACACAGTTGTGCTCAGGGTGTCATCACTTGCCATCAGAACACATTGATTTGAGCGTGCGCATGTACCATTGTGAGCAGTGCGGGCTGGTACTGGATCGGGATCTGAATGCCGCCCGTAACCTCTTGTGGTTGTATACCGCCAGTTCGGCGGAAATCGACGCCTGTGGAGAGATCGTAAGACCCACGGTGCTTGCACTCACGGCAGTCTCGTCGAAGCAGGAACCGACCGCTAAATAGGCATGTCCTATTTGGGTAAGTATCGGAGAACGGACAGTGAGCTATTCGCTTACCTCGTCGTCAGGTGCGACGGGCAACGGCAGCGCGAACCAAAACGTCGTGCCCTGGCGCTGATTTGACGAGACGAGCAAATGGCTGCGATAGAGGCCAAGCATCGTTTGCACGATCGACAGATCGAGGTCGATGCCCTCAGTGAGCGCGAGGGCCGCGCCACCCCGGCTCAGCACCGCTTGCAGCGCGTCAAGGCGATCAGGGGGGATGGGCGATCCCTGATCGACGATCTGCACTTTGACCTGGCCACGCCCCTGGCGCAGCTTGATCGTGACCGCGCGCCCCGCTGGCGAGCGGCGGGCGGCACTGGCGACGAGCATCGCCAGCACGCGCTCGATATGTCGCCGCCCCCAGCTACCTAGAATGCTATCAACGTTCGTCTGCACGGTCACGCGAATCTCAGGCTGGCGCTCTAGCTGTTGCGCCGCGACCTCGCGGCTTATCTTGACGAGATCGCACGAGGGCATAGTGGCGCTCTCGACGCCGCGACCGATCGCCGCCACCGCGTCGAGATCGTCCGCGATCTGCTGCACGCGCCGCAATTGCTCCAAAATTTTATCCAGCTCGCCAATGACGCGCTCCGAGCCGCTCTCGCGCCCAAGCCGCCGCTGAAGCTGTTGCACCAGGATCTTGGCCGGCGTCAGTGGATTGCGGATGTCGTGCCCGGCCATCGCCAGAACGGCGTCGCGCTGGCCCTGATTGAGCATCTCTTCGGTCACGTCGATGGTGAGATAGACCGCGCCAACCAGCCGTCGCGACGGATTCATGACCGGCGCCGCCGACGCGCGCACAATGATCTCGCTCTCATAGGCCGGGTGCACCAGACTGACGATCTGGTCGCGCACCGTGCGACGGCTGAGCGCGCGCGAGATAGCCAGCTCGCCTTGCAAGATATCTTCCGCTTGCTGGCGGCGGCGGTCCGAAGCCCACACGCCTGACGCGCCCTCAGTCACCAGTTTGTCGAAGACGCGCCGCGACAGACTTTGCTCGGTCACGTCGGCGATCGTCGCGGCTGAGGTAATGCGCGGGCGCAGCTTGAGGATCTGCTCGGCCACGGTCACACCGATCAGGTCAGTCAGGTCGCGAAAGGTTGCCACGCCAAACAGGCGCAGCGCCGCCGCGTTGGCGAAGCGCATGCGCCCACGCGCGTCATAGAGCCAAAGCGGAACAGGCAGCGCGGTGATGGTCTCTTCGAGGTAGCTCAGGCCGGAGCGGCCGCGCTCGGCCACCACGACTTCGGGCCAATCGACGAGCACCGACAGCACCTGAGTGGCGCGCCCGGTCTCATCCGCATTCACCGGTACGCAAAAAGCGAGCTGCGTGCGCGACTGACCGTCGGGCCACGCGATGAGCACGCGATCGAGGCGCGTGCTGGCGCCGCCGGCTGCTTTGCCCAGCGCGTCGAGCCACTCTCTGGCGCCCGGCGCGAATTGGGCTAGAGGGCGCCCCACGACCTTGTCGGGGTCTTCCGCCAGCCAGCGCGCGGCTTGCTCGTTGAGCATCGTGACAGGATAGGGAGGCGCCGCGGAGCACGCAATGGCTCCACACGGCAATTGCATCAGGCTGCTCGTGATCGACATCATAGCCTTTGCGTGAGACAATGCCAGCAGCTCGGGGAAAGATCCGTATCCATCAAGCACTCGCCAGCTCCTTACGTGGGATTGGCGCGGTCTTCCCTGGTCATCGGCGTGACACACTTCTTGTGAATGGTGACGTTCCATTCCCAGCTCCGTTGACCCTGCCCCCATCCTTTACCATGTTTTGTGAACGACCAGGAAGCTCTGCGAAGAGAGCACCCTTACCCATTTCTCGACGGTATCCCACGTGGTTGGGTTGCCTGTGAAGCAATTAGCATACCATTCGAAACATGCATCCGAGGATGTAACGCTGGCCTATATATATTATGGCGTATAAATGCTTCTCTAGGCAATATGGCCTATGACTTTTGGCTCAAGTTCCGCTCAAGTCGCTTGTTTTACAGGTTTCCTGGCAAACGTTTTGTTATTGAAATGCCCATATATGTTGATTGGGATTACGAAAATACGCGCCGCCGGGGGAAGAGAGCGACACCACCCAATATCATCGCGCTGTCGGGTGGGGCCGCCGGGGGATGAACCACACCAAGCATGAGACGAGCCGAGCGAGGCCGCTCGAGGCTGCCGCCGTGCGTGAGCGCGCCGCCGCGATCAGGTCTGCCCGGTGAGCGCCTGGGCGATGTCGGCGCAGATCGCGTTGACGTAGGCCGTGCCCTGGTCGATCGTTTGCTCGTCGCGCGTGTAGACCGCGACGTCATAGGCGTGCCCCTGGTACGTGACGATGCCGATCGTCACCATCACGTCGAGCTTGTTTTCCTCCGGCCCATAGCCGTCTTTGAGCGCGACCGTCGCGCCGGGCGGCGCCGTATCGCCCAGGCCCATGCGCTCGAAGCTCACGACGCTGGCCATCAGGCTCAGCACGTACTGGCAATCGGCGGGTGTTAAGATGCTCCCCGCGCGCAGATCTTCCAGCAGCGCGATCGACGTGAGCGGCGACATCGTGCTGGATCCCCAACCGTCGGGGTTCACCCACACGCCTTTCACGCCGATCGCGTCCATATATTCCTCGATGCCGGCATCCTCGCCCACTTCATCATAGATGCTCTGCGCGGCGTAGTTGTCGGAATAGTCGATCATCTGGGCCGCTTCGCTCTGCTCGGCGGTGGTCAACGCGCGGTGCTGCGCCTCTGCCTGGCCGAGCAGCGTCACCAGCATGGGCACTTTGATCACGCTGGCCGTCTCGAGCGCGAGATTGGCGTTGTACTCATAGTAACGGTGCTCGTCGGGCACATAGACAGCCAGCGCCACATTGTCGCCCAACCCGTTGACGTAAGCCACCAGCTGGGGCGAGAGGGCATCGACAGCGGCGATCTCAGGGGTGTGCCCGCTGGCGGCGCTGAATGCGACGCTCGTCCCCGGCAACCAGCCGTCGCGTTGCTCCAGAAGGTTTTGCCAGGCGACGTGATACCAGAGCGCGCTGCCCTGCCAGGCGGCGGCGAGCAGGGTGACGGCGAACGGCGTGTCGAATGTCGCGATCGCGCCGCCCCCACCGGCGGCGGCGAGCAGCGTCGTGCCTGGCGCGACGACACGCGCGGGCGTGCCGCTGGCGACGCTGAGCGCGGGGCGGCCAAAGATCGCCAGCCAGTCGCGCCCGACAGAGCGCAAGCTGACGCCTGCCAGGCGCTCACCGGGCGACACTGTGCCGCTCATGACGGCGCGCTCGAAGGCCTGGGCGACGACGTTGCGGGTCACGCCGCTCACGGTGACGGATTCCATCAGCGGCTCGGTGATCGGCTCACCCAGAACGCTCTGCCAGGCGGGGATGCGCGCCACGAACGCGGCGAAGTCGGCGGGGATGTAATGGCCGATGGTGACGCCCTGACGCGCGCCCTCCGGCACGAAGATGCCCGCTGTAGCCGGTTCGGCGCTCGCGCTCCACCACCAGGGCGCAGGGGTGAGTGCGGCGGAGCCGGTGAGCGCAAAAAGATCGGCGTAGGTCAGCGCGCCGCCGGGGACGATCGGCTCGGTGGCGCCAGTGTCGATGAGCTGGCTCACGACTGGCTGCGGCGCGATGGCGATGCCGGCGGTCAGCGAGCGGAATAACACGCCGCCAGCATACATTTGCGTCAAGCCGCCGGCGACGGGCATCTCTGGGGTGAGCGCTTGCCCCAATAGCGTCGCGCCTGCGTGGGTGCTGTAATAGGGCGCGAAATCAAAGCCGACGGCATCGTCACCCGCCTGCGCGGCATACGTGGGATTAGGCGTGACGGTGGGGCGCGGCGACGGCGTCGAGATCAGGGCCGCCGTATGGCCGGCGCCCGCGCGGGGCAGCGCGATCGCCAGCGCTGATGCGACGGCCACGATCGCCGCCAGGGCGATCGCCATCCGGACAAAACGACGCTTGCCCAGGCGCCATGCTTCTCTCATGCCCCAGCCCTCCCATCAGCAGCGGAACGCTTTATGTGGGGCTATCATAGCATAGGGCCGCGCAACACGAAAGTGCGCTGCTTGAGGGGGTACGAGACACGAAGCACCGCCGAGGGAAAGATTGATAGAAATCTTGCCCCGGCTCGAAAAACAGAGCCGCTCTGGGCTACTGTCAGGGATGAGAGCCGGACCCGTCACATATGCCTGCCTGAATTCAGGGCACCGAGCGAAAGTCCTACACGAATTTCCATCGCGGAACCATCCAGATCGCGGCGTGAATATGCTAGAATGATCGTGAGAAGTGTCACGAGTTGACGCCGCTCAACTGGCGACCCACGTGAGAGGAGCATTTGCCGCGTGTCAGACAGCCTGCAGGGACTCGTGATCGGTCGCGCTCCGGGCTATTTCATCGTGCGAACCGATGACGGCGCCACACGGCTATGCGTGTTGCGGGGCAAGATGCGGCGCGGGCGCGGTGGCTCAGGTCGCCGCCAATTCGTCCCCGCTCGCGGCACGACCACTCCCACCGCCGAGCGCGAGGCCGAGACTCCCACAACCGTCGCCGTCGGCGATCGCGTCACCCTGACACCGGACAGCGCCACCGGCGGCGCCATCGAGGCCGTGTTGCCACGTCGCAACAAGCTGGCCCGCGCCGCCATCGAATCCACCGAAGAGCAGATCTTGCTGGCCAATCTCGATCTAGCCGTGCTCGTCTTTGCCGTGCGCGATCCCGCGCCGCACATTGGGCTGCTCGATCGCTATCTTGTCCTCACTGAGGACGCCGGCATCGATGCGCTTATTTGCTTCAACAAGATGGATCTGGGCGTGCCCGCTGATGTCGCCGAGGCGCTGGCGCTCTATGGCGATCTGGGTTATGACGTGATCACGACGAGCACCGTCAGCGGTCAGGGCGTCGCGGCCTTACGCGACCGGCTGGCGGGGCGGGTGGCTCTCTTGACCGGGCCGTCGGGCGTGGGCAAATCGTCGCTGCTCAACGCCATCGAGCCGGGGGCGGCGCAGCGCGTGGGCGAGGTGAGCGCCTCGACCGGCAAGGGGCGGCACACGACGACCGGCGTGCGCCTCTTCGTTCTGGGCGACAACGGCTGGATCGCCGATTCGGCGGGCATTCGCGAACTGGCGCCGTGGCGCATCGACTCCGAGCGGCTGGCGGCGGCTTTCGTCGAGTTTCGCCCACTCGCGCCGCTGTGCGAATTCGAGGATTGCTCCCACGACCCCAGCGCCCAGGGCTGCGCCATTCTGGCGGCGGCTGAGGCCGGCAGGATCGCGCCCAGCCGCTATGACAGCTATCTGCGCCTGCTCAGCGAATTACCGGTGACGTGACCTATTATTGATCAAGGAAAAGCAAAAGCGGTGGGCAAGCGCGCGAGGGGCGCCGGCGGCTGGAAGCCGCGCCTGTGGGTCCGCGGACCACGAAGCCGGTGCGACCGGTGCGGCCCCGCCTGCGCGGGGCTGGGACGAGGAGCACCTGATGCATCAAGTGTTCATCCCAATTTGGTATTACCCTCAGTCGAGCGGCTCGGTCGAGTACCAATCGCGGCCCGCTTTCACCTCGACGCGCAGCGGCACGTCCAGCTTCATCGCGCCTTCCATGTGGGCGCGCATGAGGCTCGCCGCCAGCTCTAGCTCGTCGTCGGGCACCTCACAGACCAGCTCGTCGTGCACCTGCAAGATCATCCGCATGCCCAGGCCCAGGTCGCGGATGGCGGCGTCGAGCGCGATCATCGCGATCTTGATGATGTCGGCGTTGGATCCCTGGATGGGCATGTTGATCGCCTCGCGCTCCGCCGCCTGGCGCTGGGCCACTGGCAGCGAGAGCAGATTGGGCAAGAAGCGCTTGCGGCCCAGCAGAGTCTCGACAAAGCCTTCACGGCGCACCTTGTCGATCGTCAGGCGCACGTAGTCTTTGACGCGCGGGAAGTTTTCCTCGAACGCCTGGATGAACCGCTGCGCGTCGTCGCGCGACATGCCTGAGGTGCGCGCCAGCCCGAAAGGCGACTGGCCATAGATGATGGCATACGTCACCGTCTTGGCCATGCGCCGCTGGTCGCCGCTGATCGCTTCCGGCGGCACGCCATAGAGCCGGCTGGCGGTCACGCGGTGAATGTCTTGATCCGCCTCGAAGGCCTCGATCAGCGCCGGCTCGTGCGTGATGTGCGCCAGGATGCGCAGCTCGATCTGCGCGTAATCGGCGGCGAGCAGCTGGTGCCCCGGGGCCGCGACGAAGGCCCGGCGAATCTGGCGGCCCACCGTCGTGCGGATTGGGATGTTTTGCAGATTGGGGTTCGACGAGCTGAGCCGCCCGCTGCTGGCGACCGCCTGGTTGAATGACGTGTGGATGCGCCCGTCGTCGGGGCTGACCAATTCGCGCAGCCCGTCCACATAAGTGCTCTTGAGCTTGGCGAGCGTGCGGTATTCGAGCAGGTGATCGACGGCGGGGTGCGCGCCGCTCAGCGCTTCGAGCGCGTCGGCGTCCACCGAATAGCCGGTCTTGGTCTTGCGCCCCGACGGCAAGCGCAGCTCACCGAACAAAATCTCGCCCAGCTGCTTGGTCGAGTTGATGTTGAATTCGTGCCCTACCGCGTCATAGATTGCCGCTTCGAGCGCCTTGATCTGCTCTTCCAGCGTCACGGCCATGCGCGCCAGCACGTCTTTGTCGATGAGAATGCCCGCGCGCTCCATGCGGGCCAGCACCATCACCAGCGGCATCTCGATCGTGGTGAAAAGATCCCACAGGCCAAACTCGCGCAGCCGCGCTTCATAGGGCGCGACGAGCCGCAGCGTCATGTCGGCGTCGGCACCGGCGTATCGCGCGGCGGCGCGCACCGGCGTCTGCGCCATCGAGATCTGCTTTTGGCCCGTGCCGATGAGGTCCGAAATCGGCGTCATCACGACGCCAAGCACTTCGAGCGCCTGCTCTTTGAGACCCAGCCCGCGCCGGCCCGGATCGCACAGATACGCCGCGACCATCGTGTCGATGGTCAGCCCGACTACCGGCATGCCATGCCGCTCCAAAATGGAGCAGTCGAACTTGGCGTTGTGCGCGACCTTGGCGACGGCGGGGTCGGCCAGCACGGGGCCGAGCCGCTCGCGCACCAGATCGATCGAGAGCTGGCGCGGCGGCTCTTCGCCCGCTGGCGTCGTCACGTGGCCGAGCGGAATGTAGTACGCCTCGTCGTAGCCCATCGCCAGCGAGATACCGACGATCGCCGCCCGCTGCTCGTTGGTCGAGGTCGTCTCGAGATCCAGCGCGAACCGCGACGCGCGGCGCAGGCTGGTCGCCAGCACGTCGAGCAATTCCGGCTCGTTGACGATGATGGTGTTGGTCGACGGCTCGCTGACGAGTCGCGCGTGCGCAGCCGGAGCGACCGGTGCGACTGGCGTGGCATCGGCGGGAGCGTCGAAGAGAGCGAGCTGTGCCGGCCCGCCGTCAACCGACTCAGGCGCCAGTTGCGCGGCGGCGGTTGGCGTGGCCTTCACGCCCGAACCGACCGGATCGCCGGATCCGGGCCGCGCCTCTGGCTCGACCGGTGCGACCGGTGCGACCGGCGTGGCTGGCTGGCCCAGGCGCGTCACGCGATCCACCAGGCTGTTGAACTCCAGCTCGCGAAAGAGCGCGATGACGGCGTCGCGGTCGAAATCGCGCGTCTCGCAACGGGCGAGATCGAGCGTGACGGGCGCGTCGGTGACGATCGTCGCCAGATATTTGCTCTGGCGGGCGAGGGCCGCGTTGTCGGCGATGAGCTGGCGCTGGCGGGCGGGCAAATCATCCAGGTGGTCGATGACGCCCTCGAGCGAGCCATAGGCTTGCAAGAGCTTGGTGGCTGTCTTGCCGCCGATGCCGGGCACGCCGGGGATGTTGTCGGAGGTGTCGCCGGTCAGCGCTTTCCAGTCGGGCACGAGCGCGGGGGGCACGCCCAGCCGCTCAACCACCGCCGCCTCGTCGAAATCCGCGATGTCGCTCATGCCGCGCCGCGCCGTGAGCACGCTCACGTGCGGGCCGACGAGCTGGAGCGTATCCATGTCACCGGTGACGATGATCGTCTGAATGCCCCGCGCGGTCGCCTGGGTGGCCAGCGTGCCCAGAATGTCGTCGCCCTCGAAGCCGTCCAGCTCGTAGATGGGGATGTTGAAGGCCCGCACCACCTGACGCACGCGGACGAATTGGGGGCGCAGATATTCTGGCATGGGTGGGCGCTGCGCCTTATAGTCGGCGAAGTCGCGATGACGAAACGTGGGCGTGGGCAGGTCGAACGTCACGGCGATGTAGCGCGGGCGCAGATCGCTCAGCGTCTTGATGAGCATCATCGCGAAGCCGAACGTCGCGTTGACGATCTCGCCGGCGCGCGTCGTGAGATCCGTCGGCACGGCGTGATAGGCGCGATGGACCATCGCGTTGCCGTCGATGAGCGCCAGCGTGTCCCTGACTTCGATCGTCTCCTGGCTCATGGCTGCACCTCAGCTTCATTCAGCGCTGCCAGCACGCGACGCGGGCGAAAGGGCATCGTGCGCAGCCGCGCGCCTGTCGCGTTGAAGATGGCGTTGCCCACCGCTGGCGCGACGCCGGTGATGGCCACCTCGCCCGCGCTCTTGATCCCCAGGGGATTGGCGTTGAAATCCGGCTCGTCGAGCCACGCGACCTCGATCTGCCCGACATCGAGCGATGTGGGGATGAGGTACTCGACCAGATTGGCGTTGGTGACGCGGCCCTGGCGGCGATCGATCGTCGTTTCTTCCAGAAGAGCCGCTGATATCCCCTGGATGACGCCGCCGTAGATCTGATTGCGATAGGTGTTGGGATTGAGCACGCGACCGCTGTCGTGCACGGCGACGAAGTGCTCGACGGTGACGACGCCCGTCTCGACATCCACCGCGACCTCGGCGAAATGCGCGCCGAAGTTGGCGATTTCAAAGGGACTGTCGGTTTTGGGGTGCCACGCGCCCTCGCCGGCGATCGCGCCGCTGGCACCCGCCACCTCGGCGAAGCTCAGCGCGCTCGACGCATCGCTCAGCCGGACGACGCGGCTGCCGGCGGTCGTCATCTCGTCAATCGCCGCGCCAGCAAACGGTGAATCGGGCAGCGCCAGCGCGGCCTCGATGATCGCCTGGCGCGCGGCTTCCGCCGCCGCCAGCACGGCGGGCGCGACGCTGGGGGCGGTCATGCTGCCGCCGGAAATGGGAGCGGCGGGAAAGTCCGAATCGCCGATGGCGACGGTGATGTCCTCCAGACGCGCGCCCAGGCCGTCCGCCGTCACCTGCGCCATAAAGGTATACGTGCCGGTGCCGAGATCCACCGCGCTGCTGCTGACGGTCACATGGCCGTCAGCATCGATGACGACGCGCGCGTGCGCCTCCTCGGAATAGAGCGGATAATGGGCCACGGCGCAGCCGATGCCGCGCGCGATGGGGCCGTCGCGCTGGCTGCCGGGCGGCGTGGCGCGGCGCTGCCAGCCGATGAGCCGCGCGCCTTCCTCCAGGCAGCGCAAAATTGGCTTAGTGGAGTAGGGCTTGCCGCTGACGGGGTGTGTCTCGGTGTGGTTGCGCCGTCGCAGCTCGATGGGGTCCATGCCCAGCGCGGCGGCCAGCTCGTCCAGCGCGGACTCGAGCGCGAACTGGCTCTGAAACTCGCCGGGGGCGCGCATCGCGCCGGGGGGATTCTGATTGACGCGCACGCGCCAGTGGCGGCTGCGCACGTTGGGGCAGGCATAGAGGAAGCGCGTCGCCATCGCCGCCGTCTCGAAATAGGTGCCCCGCGCCGCGCCGCCGGACCACACTTCATGATCGATCGCCGTCAGGTGGCCCTCCGCGTCGGCTCCCAGGCGCATCCGGTGCAGCGTCTCAGGGCGGTGGCGGGCGTTGCGGTTCATCTGGGCACGGGTCAGGCGGGCGCGCACGGGCCGGCCCCGGATCTTCGCGGCCAGCGCGGCCAGCGGCGCTTGCGATTTGATGCCCAGCTTCGAGCCAAAGCCGCCGCCGACATGCTCGGCGATGACGTGCACGCGCTCGACCTCGACGCCCAGCGCGTCAGCCAGCGACCGGCGCGCACCCATGACGTACTGCACCGAATCGTACACCGTCACTTCGTCGCCCTGCCACGCCGCCAGCGTCACCATCGGCTCGAAGGGGTTGTGCGTCTCTGGCAGCAGGTCATAGTCGGTCGTGACGACCGTCGCGGCTGCCGTAAAGCCCGCGTCGAGATCACCGCGCGTGTAATCGGCGGGGTCGCCATAGATGTCGCCGGGATCCTCGACGTTGGGCGTCTCACCAGCCTGAGGCGCGTCGCCGGCCAGCGCGTCGCGCAGCGTGGCCACGTGCGGCAGCGGCGCGTAGACGACATCCACCAGCGTCGCGGCTTCGTCGGCGATCGCTTGCGTGGTGGCGACGACGAAGGCGACATCCTGCCCGTCATAGACGATCTCGCGGTCGAACCAGACGTAGGGCTTGCCGCCCTCTTTGCGCGGCGGGGTCGGCTCTTGATTCTCACAGCTCAGCACCAGCAGCACGCCCGGCAGCGCCAGCGCGCGGCTGTGATCGACGCGCGCGACGCGACCGTGCGGAATAGTCGCCGAAACGATCGCGCCAAACGCCATATCAGGCAGCGTCCGGTCAAAGGAATACAGCGCCGTGCCGGTGGCCTTGACCAGCCCGTCGCGCCGGGGGATGGCCTGACCAACGACTGTCGTCGGCGTCGCTGTCTCTGGTCGGATCACGGTGGTCATGCGCGGGCCTCCATTGCAGCGAGCGCGGGCGCTCTCACCTCGCCGAGCAGCGCCCGGCGCGCCGCGACGCGGGCCATCTGGATCTTATACGCATTGTCTTTGAGCGGCTCGGCGCTTTCCAGGGCGACGCGGGCAGCCTCGGCGGCGCGCTCCGCCGTGAGCGGCCCGCCCCCCAGCGCGGCTTCGGCGGCGCGGGCGCGCCAGGGTCCCCAGGCGACGCCGCCCAGCACGAGCCGCGCGTGCGCGACGCGATCGCCTTCCAGGGCCAGCACCGCCGCCGCGCTGACGATGGCGAATTCATACGCCGCGCGATTGCGTAGCTTGACGTAGGTGCCGCGCGCCTGATCGGGCGGGGGCGGGGCCGTGACGGCGACGACGATCTCATCGGGGGCGACGACCGCCGCGCTGGTGGAATCGATCAGCGGCGGCGTGAAAAACTCCGCGACGGGCACCGATCGCTCGCCGCGCGACGAGCGCAGCACGACGGAGGCATCCAGCGCCGCCAGGGCGTTGATCGCGTCGGAAGGATGCACCGCGACACACGCCGATGCGTTGCCGCCGCCCGCGCCAAAGAGCGCGTGCCGCTCGCTGTCGCCCTCGCGCGCGGAGCACACGTCGCCGCCGTCACGCCGCAGGCACGCAAAGCCGGCGTCGCGATAATAGGCGCAGCGCGGCTGTTGCAGCAGGTTGCCGCCGATGGTGCCCAGGTTGCGAATCTGCGGGCTGGCGCTTTCATCCAGCGCCTGGGCCAGCACGGTGTAGCGCTCGCGCACGGCGGGGTGCGCCTGGATCGCCGCCAGGCGCGCCGTCGCGCCCAGGCGCAGGCCTGTCGCCGGATCGTACGCGATGGCGTCGAGAGAGGGAATGCGCGAGATGTCGATGAGGCGCGCGGGCGCGGCCAGGTTGTCGGCCAGGAGCGGCACGAGATCCGCGCCACCGGCGATGATTTGGCTGCCGGGGAGGGCCAGCGCGGCCAGCGCGTCCTCCACTGTGACGGCGCGCAGATAGTCGAAGCGATTCATCTTGCGCTCTCCTCACCGGCCATGCGCTCGGCAGCGTCAGCGATCGCCTCGCGGATGCCGACATACGCGGCGCAACGGCACAGGTTGCCTGACATCCCCAGGCGAATGTCGTCCAGCGTGGGGCGCGGGTGCTCGCGCACGAAGGCCAGCGCCGACACGATCTGCCCCGGCGTGCAAAAGCCGCATTGCAGCGCGTCATGCGCGACAAACGCCGCTTGCAGTGGGTGCGGCGCGCCGCCGGGACCAGCCAGCCCCTCGATGGTCGTGACCTCACAGCCGTCGGCCATCACCGCCAACATGATGCACGACGTGACACGCCGCCCATCCACCAACACCGTGCACGCGCCACACGCGCCCTGATTGCACACAGCCTTCGTGCCCGTCAGGCCAAGCTGCACGCGCAAGGCATCCACCAGCAGCGTGCGCGGCTCGACGGCCAGCGGGCGGGCCACGCCGTTGACGCGCAGTGTGATGGCGACGGTTGGCGCGCCCTCTTGCCCCGCACTCGTCGCCTGGTTGTCCTCTCCCATTGCTCAAACGCCTCTCTTGATGCCATTCTTTCTCAGCCCCGCGAAGCCGGATCGCTACTTCAGCTTAGCACACGGCGGCGCGGGCGCGCGAGAAGGTATGGCTCATGCCACTTTGAGTCAAGCCAGGGTGAAAGATCAGGCGTCGCGACATCCAACATCCGCTCCATCTCAGATGAGCCATGATGCCGCTTGCTCATCTGTTATACTCAAAAGTACATCCATTCATCCAACTAAAGGAGCGTCGTAACCGCATGGCAGAGGCGATTCCGCTCGCGCAGCGCCGCATCGACATCATCCTCGTGGCATTTTTTCTGATCAACCTGCTCTTCGTCTCGTACCTGATCGACATCGAGCAACTCGTCATCGCCAACCCCGCGCACTTCACGTACCCCATCTGGCCGCCCGGACCGGTGATCGACGCCGTCCACTGGTGGGGGCGCACGTTCGATCCGCTGCTGCTGGCCCGCCCGGTCTGGTTCAAAGTCACGATCTGGCTAGATAATTTGCTCTATGGCCCGTTTTACGCCGTCGCCATCTACGCTTTTATCAAGGGCAAAGAGTGGATTCGCCTGCCCAGCATCGTCTACGCGGTGAGCATGATGTCGGGCGTGATCATGATCCTGAGCGAAGAAGCGTTCGGGCCATATCGCACGTCGCACCTGGCGATCGTGGTGCTGGCCAACGCTTCATGGATCGTCTTCCCGCTGATCCTGCTATTGCGCATGGGGCTGACGGAGCATCCCTTCACCAGGCAGCCAGCCGGCACGCAGCCGGTCGCGGCGGGAGCACGATCATGATCAAGGGCTATCTGATCATGCTCGCGGCGTATGTACTGGCGGGCGCGGCGGCGCTAGGCACGGCGATCGCCTTCCACGCGCGGGAGCCGATCGTGACGGTGGGGCTGGCCGATCTGGCGGCGACGATCGCGGTGTTCCTCTTCAGCGTCGCCACGCGCAATTCGAGCATGTACGATCCCTATTGGAGCGTGGCGCCGGTGCTCATCGCGCTCTTTTGGCTGAGCCGGCCCGGCTCGAATGGGCTGGCGAACGCGCGCCACATCCTCATCTTCGCGCTGCTGTGCCTGTGGGCGCTGCGCCTGACGGCCAACTGGGCCAGCCGGTGGCGCGGGCTGGCGGATGAAGATTGGCGCTATCGCGACATCCAGAAACAAACGGGGATGATGTATTGGCCGGTGAGCTTCGTGGGCATTCACCTGATGCCGACCATCCTGGTCTTTTTGGGCTGCCTGGCGCTGTGGCCCGTCCTGAGCAACCGCCCCACCCAGATCACCTGGCTGGACGGCGTAGCGGCGCTGGTCACGCTGGCCGCCGTCACCATCGAGGCGACGGCGGACCTCCAGATGGGGTGGTTCCGGCGCGACCCGGCACGCGCGGGGCAGGCAATGCCGCCCGGCTTGTGGTCCCTGTCGCGCCATCCGAACTATTTCGGTGAAGTGCTCTTTTGGTGGGGCCTCTATCTCTTCGTGCTGGCCGATCAGCCGTCGTATTGGTGGGCGATCGTGGGGCCGGTCGCCATGCTGCTGCTCTTCCTGGGCATCAGCATCCCCATCATGGAGCGCCACTTGCTGGCGCGGCGCCCCGCTTATGCGGAGTATCAGCGCCGGGTGTCGCCGTTCTTTCCCTGGGTGTCGCGGTGAGCGGTAGAGCGTCAGACCATGTTTTCGGGGCGCACCAGCGCGTCGTAGTCTTCAGCGCTGAGATAGCCCAGCGACAGCGCAGCCTCGCGCAGCGTCGTGCCCTCGTGGCTCGCCTTTTTGGCGATCTCCGCCGCCCGGTCATAGCCGATCTTGGGCGTGAGCGCGGTGACGAGCATGAGCGAGCGCGACACCAGGTCGGCGATGCGCCGGCGGTCCGGCTCGATGCCGGCGGCGCAAAACTCGCGGAAGGTACGGCAAGCGTCGGCCAGGATGCGCGTCGAGTGCAGGAAGTTGAAGATGATCACCGGCTTATAGACGTTCAGCTCGAAGTTGCCCTGCGAGCCGGCAATCGCGATGGTCGTGTCGTTGCCGATCACCTGGCAGCACACCATCGTCATCGCCTCGCTCTGCGTCGGATTCACCTTGCCCGGCATGATCGACGATCCCGGCTCGTTTTCGGGAATGCGCAGCTCGCCCAGCCCGCTGCGCGGACCGGAGGCCAGCCAGCGCACGTCGTTGGCGATCTTCATCAGCGAGCAGGCCAGCGTCTTGAGCGCGCCGCTGGCTGACACCAGCGCGTCGTGCGCGGCCAGAGCGGCGAATTTGTTGGGGGCCGAGACGAAGGGCAGCCCTGTCTCGCTGGCGATGGCCGCCGCCATTTCCGCGCCGAATCCTGGCGGGCTGTTGAGGCCGGTGCCGACGGCGGTGCCGCCGATGGCCAGCTCATAAACGCCGCCGAGCGATTGCTCGACGCGAGCCACGTCGGCGTCGAGCTGCGCCACCCAGCCGGAGATCTCTTGCCCCAGCGTGAGCGGCACGGCGTCTTGCAGGTGCGTGCGCCCGATCTTGACCACGTCGGCATAGGCGCGCGCTTTGGCGTCGAGCGTGTCACGCAGCGCCCGCACGCTGGGCAGCAGCGCGCTGGTGACGGTGCGGGCGGCGGCGATGTGCATGGCCGTGGGGAACGAATCGTTCGAGGATTGCGACCTATTCACGTCGTCGTTGGGATGAACCGGCTGCTTCGAGCCGAGCACGCCGCCCGCCAGCGCGATCGCGCGGTTGGCGATGACCTCATTCGCGTTCATGTTGGATTGCGTGCCTGAGCCGGTCTGCCACACGTACAGTGGGAAGTGGTCGTCGAGCGCGCCGGCGATCACTTCGTCGGCGGCGCGCGTGATGAGATCCGCTTTTTCGGGCGAGAGGCGACCGTGCGCCAGATTGACGCGGGCGGCGCACTTTTTGATGATGCCCAGCGCGTGGACGACCTCGCGCGGCATGCGGTCGTCGCCGATGGCGAAGTGACGCAGCGAGCGCTCGGTCTGCGCGCCCCAATAGCGATCGGCGGGCACCAAAATCTTGCCCATGCTATCACTTTCTTCGCGATAGGGCTGTGCGGGTGTCTCCATGTCGTGGTACGTCCTTTCAGCATGAGAAAAAGAAACAGGGCGGAGAGCAGCCAGGGAATGAGGGATCTTAGTCGCGCATGACATGCACGACGACGTTGCCGCCAATCTGCACCTGATCGGTGATGTGAAAGACGCGCTCCAGGCGGTGCAATTGCTCAGGCAGGCGCTTCGTCTTGAAAAGATTGAACGCCGCGATGCCACCGGGCGTCAAGAGACGCGCGACATCGCGCAAAAAGGGCGTGGCGAGCGTGCCGTGGACGATCTCGCCCGCGACGTACATATCCACGCAGATGAGGTCGAAGCTCTGCTCGCACGCCGCCACCCACGCGAAGCCGTCGGCCTCGACCAGCGTCACGTTGGCGAGCGCTTGCAGCCCGAAATCCTGGCGAGCCAGCCGCGCCACCTCTGGATCGCGCTCGACGGCGATAATGCGGATCGGACCGCAGCGCCGCGTGAGCAGCGTCGCGATGGTGCCGCCCCCCGCTCCCAAAATCAGCGCGCGCCACGGCAGCCGCTTCTTGGGAATGAAAGCGTCCCAGACATCCCAGGCGTGATCGTCGGTGACGGCGATCGATTGGATGACGCCGCCCACGACCAGAGCCTTGCGCCCATCGCGCTCCTCTACGATTGGTGATACGCTCTCAGACACGGCCCAGCCTCATGCCCATGAGATTCGCCAGGCCGATGAGACGCTGGCGCGCGATCGGCGCCTCACTCGCCGCCAGATCGCCGGACACGATCTGCCCGGCCAGCGCGTCGAGGATTGTCAACACGCGCGGCATATCGAGATCGTCGTCGATGGCGTCGTTGATCTCGGCCACCGCTCGCGCCGTGAAGCTGTCGGGGGTGGGAGCGGCGTCGCTTGTGGGGCCGATGGCCGCCGCCGCCATGCGATCGGCGAGCTGTTGCGCCTGGGCCATGCCGCCCGCCGTATAGCTCCACTCGTCGCGATAGTGGTGGCTGGCGAGCAGCGCGCGCACCGCGTCGGGCGTGTGATGCTCGAGCAGCTGATGCACGATGATCAGGTTGCCGAGCGACTTGCTCATCTTCACGCCGTTCAGCCCCACCATGCCGATGTGCATCCAATAGCGCACAAAGGGCCGCACGCCCGTCGCGTTCTCGCTCTGCGCGATCTCGCAGCTATGGTGCGGAAAGATGAGATCCGTGCCGCCGCCGTGAATGTCGATCTGATGCCCCAGATAGCGCGTCGCCATCGCCGTACACTCGATGTGCCAGCCAGGGCGCCCCGACCCAAAAGGACTGGGCCATTGCGGCTCATCCTTGCTCGCGGCGCGCCAGAGCAAAAAGTCGAGCGGGTCGCGCTTGCGCGGGTCATTGGGATCGTTGCCGCGCTCGTTGGCCGTCGCCAGCAGCGCGTCATAGCCATTGATGCCGGCGGCGTTGGCAAGCTGAGCAAAGGTCGGGTCGCGCCGCACCTCGAAATAGATCCAGCCGTCCACTTCATAGGCGAAGCCGGCGTCGAGCAGCCGGGTGATGATGTCGAACATCGCCGGCAATTCGTCCGAGGCGTTGATGTAATGATCGGGCATGGCGACGTTGATGTCGTCCATCTCACGCAAAAAGCGCTCCGTCTCGCGCCGCGCCAATTCGTCGAACGTGATGTTGCCAAGCTGGTCGGCCTTCTCGAAAAGCGGATCGTCGATATCGGTGACGTTTTGGGCATACGTGACGGCCAGCCCGCGCGACCGCAGCACGCGCACCAGCGTGTCAAACGTGGCATAAACGAAGGCGTGCCCCAGGTGCGCCGTGTCATAGGGCGTGATGCCACAGACGTACAGCGTGACCCGCCCGTTGGCGCCGGGGATGAATTCTTCCAGGCGCTGAGTCATCGTGTTGAAGATCCGCAACATGGATTATGCATGCTCCTGTGTAGGTGGGCTGGCCGGCGGCAGGCCAAAGAGCGCGCGCGTGTTGGCGCTGGTGGCAGCGCCGAGATCCGCGACGGCCATGTGGCGCAGCGCGGCGACGTGCGCGGCGGTGACGGCGACATTGGCCGGCTCGTTGCGCTCGCGGCGGTTGGGGTGCGGCGTCAGATAGGGCGCGTCGGTCTCGATGAGCATGCGGTCGAGGGGCACCCAGGCGGCGACCTCCATCAGCGTGGTGTTGGCGGGGTACGTCACCACGCCGGCGAAGGAGAGATAGAGGCCGAGCGCCAGGCCCTCCTCAGCCATCCGGCGGTCGCCGGTGAAGCAGTGCAGCACGCCGCGCACGGTGCCATAGGGGCGCAACTCGGCCATGATGTCGGCGTGGGCGTCGCGACTGTGCACGACGATCGGCAAGCCCAGCTCGCACGCCAAAGCCACTTGCGCGGCAAAAGCGCGGTGTTGATCCGCGCGCGGCGAGCGATCGCGAAAGTAGTCCAGCCCCATCTCGCCTATGGCGACCACGCCGGGCTGGCCCGCCAGCGCACGGATCTGGTCAAGGGTCGCGTCGTCAAAGCCAGTGGCGTCGTGTGGGTGTACGCCAGCGCAAGCAAAGATGAAGCCGGGGCGCTCCGACGCCAGACTGATGGCGCTCTCGCTGGTGGCGACGTTGGTGCCGGGGCATACGATCTGCTCGACGCCACGCTCGCGGGCGCGGGCGAGCACGGCCTCGCGGTCGCGGTCGAACTGGCGCATCTGCACGTGCCCGTGCGAATCTATCAATTCCACAATCTCGGTTCGTCCTCTCACGCTCACGACACAGAAAACGGCGCGACCGGCGCATCGCTTCCTTCATAAAGTGTAGCACACGCGCTCCATGCCGCGCCTAAATGGCGGCGAATGCGGCAGCCACTCGCCGCACGTGGTACAATGCGAGAGATTCCGAAGAGAAAGCACTGGCGAAAGCATTAGAGGGGCGCGACTTTCAATTATGAACCGAATGCCGTATCGTGGCGGCCCCGGTGGCGATGCCGTGATGGCCGGGGGAGCCTTGCAGCGCGCGCGCATCGCGCTGAGCAACAACCAGCCGGCGGTCGCGGAGGAGATCTGCCGCCGCCGGCTCGAAAAGAAGTCCGATGACAGCGCCACCCGGCTGATGCTGGCCCAGGCGCTCATCCAGATGCAGCGGGCCAAAGAAGCCATCGAAGAAGTGCGCCAAGTGCTGCGCGATCAGCCCAATTCGGTCGATGCGCTCATCATGCTGTCGGCGGCGCTGGCCTCTACCGGCATGGCGAATCCCCCCAAAGAAGCGGTCACGACCGCCCGGCGCGCGGTGCATCTGCAACCCAAGCAGGCACGCACCCACGTGCAGCTCGCTGAGGTGCTGGTGCGCTCGCGCGATTTCACCGGCGCCCGCGACGAAGCGGAAGAGGCCGTCAAGCTCGATCCGCGCCTGTCGGCGGCCTATCTCACCAAAGCCCTGGCGCTGCTCGAGCTCAAGGATTACGAGGGGGCGACGCAGGCCAGCCAGTCGGCCATCCGCCAGGATCGCACGATGGCGATGGCCTATCTGGTGCAGGCGACCGCGCTGGCCGAGCTCAAGCGCGGCGACGAGGCTTTCGCCGCCGTCGAGAACGCCCAACGCTATAATGCCGCGCTGCCCCCCGCGCAGGTCACGAATTTGCGCGCCACGATCTATCGCAAGCAGCGGCGTTACCTCTCAGCCTATCAAGAATATCGCACCGCTCTCAGCCAGGGCCGGCAAAAATGGCTGGCCCCCATCATGGGCGGGGTG
>VFSW01001420.1_pt1 | contig 36606 bp, 25 predicted proteins | sample 5358111 | NCBI WGS metagenome assembly VFSW01 (sample SAMN11554181, study PRJNA540505) | mine drainage metagenome | isolation source: sediment from site ElyBrook_90M | place: USA: Ely Copper Mine, Vershire, VT | collected 2017 | reverse complement strand
TCGTGGATGCCGTACAGACCGGGCCGCTGATCCTGGGGCGGCTCACGGAGCTCGGCCTGGAGGTCGTGACGCTCGAGGACCCGGACTACCCACGCCGTTTGCGTCTTATCGAGATGCCGCCGCCGCTGCTCTTCCTTCGCGGCCACCGGCAATCGCTCAACCGCGAGCACATGGTCGCCGTCGTGGGAACGCGCTGGCCCACGGACAAGGGCCGGCTCATCGCCGGGTGGATCGGCGGCGCGCTTGCGGGCTCGGGTGCCTCGGTCGTTTCGGGCATGGCCGTGGGCATAGACGGCGCCGCGCACGCCGCCGTCGTGGCCGAGGGAGGCCAGACAGTGGCGGTCCTCGGTGGCGGCCACGCAAGACTCTTCCCGCGAGCCCACGAGCGACTAGCCGACGCCATCGTGACTGCCGGCGGGGCGGTGGTGTCGGAGCTGTCGCCCGATACAGCCCCAACTCGCGGCACCTTTCCGAGGCGCAACAGGCTGGTGAGTGGCATGTCGGACGCCACGGTGGTCGTGGAGGCCGGCCGCCGGAGCGGCGCGCTCATCACCGCCGGCTGGGCGCTGGAGCAGGGGAGGGAGTGCTTCCTGGTCCCCGGGCCGCTCGACGCGCCGACGAGCGCGGGTTGCCTCGCCTTCCTGCGCGCGTTTCCCGGTCAGGCGCGGGCCATTTGCGGGATCCCCGAGCTGCTCGAAGACCTGGGTCTTGCGCCGGGCGCAGGAAAGGAGATCGGACCGGACGCTCCTTCGTCCGAGACTCGCGGCGCGGGGGTGTCCGCAATCCTGGCCTCCCTGAGTCCGCTGGAGCGGAGCCTCGCGGAGCATCTGTGCAAGGGTCCGGCCACGGCCGACGAACTGGCCCGGGCAACTTCGAGCGCGGCGGGCGCGATCCTGAGCGCCCTGACGTTGCTCGAGCTGCGGGGCCTGGTGAGCGGAGCGTACGGCCGCTACTCGCCCGCGGGCCCGCTCCTGAGGTCTGTCGGGAGGCGCGAGTCACGTTCGCGGTAGGGCTGCAAGGAGGGTGCGGGGACGTCTGTCATGGCCTAGGGAATGTTGCGAACAAGAGGTCAAATCTACGCCCGGGTCATTTGCCCAACCCATTTCGGCGGTGTTACCCTGCCGTCAAGAGAGCCAGGGACAGTGCTTCCCTACCGCCACAGGAGACTGCCGATTGCGGAAGATCGCTGCCGTAGCGCTAGCCCTGCCAGTCGTCGTGTTCATGTACCTGTCCAGGCTGGTACGTAGGACGCAAGACCCCACACAGCCGGCGGAACGGCAGGTCGACGATCGACCGATCCAGGTCCATCCGGCTCGGCCGGCGCATCGGGCTGATCAGGCTCGTCGGGCATCTCTCTTAGGATCGCTTCTCTCGCGCCGTCGCCTCGCCCTCGGCAAGTCCGGCGCCCTCCAGTTGTCGGCCGTGGGCGCGGCCGTCGTGATCGTCGTCGCGACCCTCCTCGTCGGGCTGCCCGTCAAGACCGCCGAGGCCGTGCCGCCGGAGACATTCGCCCCTCTCGCACCCCAGGCCAACGTCCTGCGCGACAACGCCAACCTGTCGCTGGACTCGCCGTTCCAGATTCAGTTCACCAAGCCGATGAACGAGAGCTCCGTCGAAGCGGCGATCTCGCTGACGCCCAGGGTCGACACATCCTTCCGGTGGGACGCGACGGACCAGACGCTCTCGCTTCTGCCCGCCTCGCACTGGGAGCCGAGCACCACCTACGTGCTGGACGTGGCCGGGACGGCGACCGACCAGGAGGGTCTCAACCTGGCCGAACCCATCCACAACTCATTCCAGACCGGCGACCTGACCGCGGGTCAGATCACCGCCACCGACGCGCTCAACGGCCAGGTTGCCCCCAACACTTCGTTCCAGGTCACGTTCACCAGGCCGGTCAAGCTCGCCACGGTCATGAGCCGGTTTGGCATCAATCCGCCGCTGGACGTGACCGTCTCGGGCGACGACCCGACCGACATGGCTTCCACGGTGTTCACGCTCACGCCCAAATCCGGGCTCGCCTCCGCCGCCGACTACACGGTCAGCTTCACGGACGGCGGCACGGACTCGTCGGGCGCAGCCCTCAAGCACGTGGACGACCTCAAGGTCACCACCATGGTCGGGCCCGAAGTCATCCGCTTCAGGCCCCAGGACGGGTCGCGGACCTACGACACGAACCAGCCGGTCTCCGTCCGCTTCAGCGTCCCGATGGACAAGGCCGCCACCGCGGCCGCGTTCACCGTCACAGTGAACGGCAAGGCCGTCTCGGGCAGCAAGTACTGGGCGGAGGGAGACACGGTCCTGGTGCTGACCCCGCGCTACTCGTTCAAGGTTGGGCAGACGGTGGTGGCCAAGGTGAGCACCGCGGCGCGATCCGCGGGTGGCATCCACCTGGACACGACCTCGACGGCGACCTTCACCGTGGCCAAGCCGACCGTCAGCGGTGTCGGTGGGGGCGGTGTGGCCACCGCGACGTCGCCGTGGTATCCGTCGGAGGTCTACTACTTCAACCTGATGAACTGCACCCGGGTGGGCAAGTGGGTCAACAACAGCGGCCAGTGCAGCACGGTGACCCGCCACACTCTGCCCGCTCAGGGCGCCCTCCGCCTCAACGCCACGATCTCGAACAAGGTGTCGCGGCCGTACGCCAAGTACATGGCGGACCGCAGGATCCTCGACCACTACGCCTATCACAACCCCCAGTGGCGGCTGTGCAACTGGGCGAAGCTCTGCGGGCCGTCGTGGGGCGAGAACATCGCCTCGCCGAGCACATCAGGCCACGGCGGCATGATCGCGGTGGAGCTCTTCTACCAGAACGAGTCCTGGTGCAGATGCGAGCACTACTACAACATCATGAATCCGTACTTCCACCAGGCCGGAGTGGGGGTCTGGGTGAGCAAGGGCGTGGTCCGAGTCGACATCGACTTCTACGGATGATGTCCAGCTTGGGCTGACGCGACAGGGGGCCGATAATCCGGACACGCCCAGCTGGCGCACGCTGGAATCCGCCGGGGACACCCGATGCTTCGAAACGCCGTCGTTCATCTCGCAAACGAGCAGCCTTTCATGGTCGATCTGCTCGTCCCGCCGACGCCCGCCGATTCGTGCCTCGTCTGCCGCAACATGCGGACGATGAGCGGCAAGAAGCCCGTCTGGGTGGACAACGCCGATTCGACGTTTCTCGTTCCCGTCTTCCAGATTCGCTTCGTCGAGATCCCGGCCACGTCGTACGCGGAGGCTGCGGCAGACGATGCGGCTGCCCCGGCCGCGGGTCGGACGGGGGAGACGATCGTGGACGAGAGTCTGCCGGGCGGCCTATCCGGAGGCACGGCCGACGCCGTCGATGCGGCGGTCTGGGGTTCGGAGCAGCCGCCCGACGGTCAGCCTGCCGGGTCGGACGAGGGTCTCGACGGCGATCTCCTGAGACGGATACGCGAAGCCTGAGATCGGCTCCGGTCGCCCCCCACACCTCGTGGGCCGGGGGCCTGCGCGCCCGATCGGCTCGGTCACGCCGGCCACCCTCACCGCTCGTCCGGGACCCAGTTCGGCCTGTCCGCGGGTCCGGCACAACTGACAGGTGAGTGGCTGATGCTAGACTCCCGCGGATGAGCGGCAACCTTGTGATCGTCGAATCGCCCGCAAAGGCGAAGACCATAGAGCGGTATCTCGGCCCCGGCTATACGGTCCTGGCCTCGTACGGCCACGTCCGCGACCTGCCCGAGAATCCCGGCAAGAACCAGCTTGGCGTGGACGTGGACCACGACTTCGCCCCCGTTTACGAGGTCGTGGCCGATCGCAAGAAGCAGCTCGCGGCCATCCAGAAGGCCGCTTCGAAAGCGGACCTGGTCTACCTCGCCACCGACCTCGACCGCGAAGGCGAGGCCATCGCCTGGCACGTGGCCGAGGCCGCGTCCCTCAAGCCGGAGCGGACCCGGCGCGTGACCTTCTCGGAGATCACCGCGTCGGCGATCAAGAAGGCGTTCTCGCAGCCCCGCTCCATCGATCAGAACCTGGTGGACGCCCAGCAGGCACGTCGCGTCGTGGATCGCCTGGTCGGCTATACGCTGAGTCCGCTGCTCTGGCGCAAGGTTCGGGCCGGGCTGTCGGCCGGACGCGTGCAATCGGTTGCCGTCCGCCTGGTGGTCGATCGTGAGCGCGAGATCCGCGCCTTCAAGGCCCGCGAGTACTGGAGCCTCAAGGCCGTCCTCGTGGCCCCGTCCGGCGAAACGTTCGAGGCCGAACTGGTCCGTATCTCCGGCAAGAAGCTCGAGATCGGCGATGGCACCACCGCCAACCGCCATGCGGATGCCCTGCGCGGCAGCCATCCGATCGTCACGGACGTTTCCGTCAAGAACGCAAGTCGAACCCCCGCGCCACCGTTCACCACCTCCAGCCTCCAGCAGGAAGCAAGCCGCAAGCTCGGCTTCTCGCCCAAGCGGACCATGTCGGCCGCGCAGCGCCTGTACGAGGGCATGGAAACCGACGAAGGCCAGGTCGGACTCATCACCTACATGCGAACCGACTCGGTCGCGCTTTCCGCGGAGGCGATGGCGGAGGCGGCGACGGTGATCGTGGACCGGTTCGGGCCCGAGTACGCCATGCCCAAGGGCCGCTCCTTCCAGACAAAGACGCGAAACGCCCAGGAGGCTCACGAGGCCATCCGGCCAACCTCATTCACCCGTGACCCCGAAGCCGTGTCGCGGCGCCTGGGCAACGACGAAGCCAGGCTCTACCGCCTGATCTGGCAGCGGGCAATCGCCAGCCAGATGGCCGCCAAGGAGCAGGAGACGACGACGGTCGATCTCCGGGCCGAGGCATCGGGTGCCGGCGCGGACGCCTACGACCTGCGCGCCAACGCGACCCGGACCACGTTCGACGGTTTCTCGCGCGTCTACACCGAAGGCCAGGACGACGCGGAAGAGGAAGCCGAATGCCGCCTGCCGGCGCTGGGCAAAGGCGACGTCACGTCCGTTGACGGGGTCACGCCAACGCAGCACTTCACCGAGCCGCCCCCGCGCTACACGGAAGCGACCCTGATCAAGGCTCTCGAGGAGCACGGCATCGGCCGGCCGTCCACCTACGCCGCGACGATCTCCACCATCGTCGACCGCGGCTACGTTCGGGTCCAGGCGCGGCGGCTCTACCCAGAGATCGTCGGCGAGGTCGTGACGGACCTGCTCGTCTGCCACTTCGGGGAGTTCGTGGACCTGGAGTTCACGGCCCGCATGGAGGACGAGCTCGACGAGGTCGCCAGCGGCAAGCGCGAGTGGGTGCCGGTCGTTCGGGAGTTCTACACGCCTTTCCGCACGCGGATCGACGAGAAGACCAAGGAGCTCAAGCGAGCCGATTTCACCACGCGGCCCTCGGACGAGGTTTGCTCCCAGGGCCATCCGATGGTCATCCGCCTGGGCCGCTACGGCGAGTTCCTCGCTTGCTCGCACTATCCCGAGCACAAGGAGACGCGCGAGCTACCGACCCCGGCCGGCGACGGAACGGCGCCCGCGTCCGCGGACGGCGCCGACGGCTCGGACGGCACGGCGCCCGCTCAGTCGGCGCCGGTCGAGGCCTGCCCCAAGTGCGGCGAGACCGACGGTGGCGTCCTCGTCCAGCGACGCGGCCGATTCGGCCCGTTCATGGGCTGCTCCCGCTACCCGGACTGCGACTACATCAAGAAAGACGGCCCACCACCGCCACCACCGCTCGCCTTCGAGGCAATCTGCCCGCTCTGCAAGCAGGGCCATCTGGTGACCCGCCGGGCGCGCCGGACCGGATCCCTGTTCTGGGGCTGCTCGCGGTATCCAACCTGCCGCTTCACGACCTCGCACGAGCCTGTCGGCGCGATCCACGAGCTGGACGAAGGCCCGATCGCCCGAGCCGGAGATGCGGGCATCTGCCTGGTCTGCGGCGCGCCGGTCGAGCTCGAAGGCGTCGTGGATCTCGTCGGAAAGCGGCTCGCCGGCGGCGAACCGAACCCGGAGGCGCTGGCCAAGCCGAGCGGTCGTTCACGCAGCGGGGCCGCGCCGAGGAGCGCGAGCAGCCGAACGACGGGACGGACGCGGCGCACCACGGCCGCCCCGGCTACCGGGCGGCGCCGGACGGCCACGAGCCGCCGCGAGGGATGACATCGGGGCCCGGTGACCCAGCGGCGGACCGGGGCTCCGGTTCTGGGACCACCCGGCCGGCCGATGACGTCGCTCGCCGCTTCCTCGAAGCCCTGGAGGCGCGCGGCTCTTCTCCGAACACGATCCGCTCGTATCAGACCTCGCTGGAGGTCTACCTCGGCTGGCTCGAGAGCCACAAGCTGGACTGGCGCGAGCCTTCGCGGGCGTCGCTGCGAGCGTACCTGGCCGAGCTCGGCGAGGGGCGCGGCAAGCGGACCGTCGCCCAGCGCCTTGCCGCGCTTCGCTCGTTCTACAAATTCACCACGCGGCAGGGCATGACCGCGGGCAATCCGATGGCGGCGCTGGCGAGCCCGAAGCTCCCCAGACGGCTGCCCAGGGTCCTCACGGTGGCGCAGACCGAGCAACTGATCCGGACCGCGGCGACCGGCGAGACGCGACCGGACCACGCCACTGAGCCGCCAGGAGCCACCGGCTCGGGCGAGCCGCGCGAGGAAGGCCAGGCCGGCGAGCTCGTGGGGCCGGTCAAGCAGGCGATCCATCTCCGCAACGTCGCTCTGGTCGAGACCGCCTACGCCGCCGGTCTCCGGATCAGCGAGCTGGCGTCATTGGGAATGTCGAACGTGGACCTCAAGCGAGGCGAAGTCCGCGTGCTGGGCAAGGGCCGCAAGGAGCGAGTCTCGCTGCTGGGCCGGCCCGCCCGTCGAGCCATCGCGCAGTACGTGGACGAGGGCCGGCCCGTGCTGGCGGCCGGCACGAACGGACCGGATCCCGGAGTGCTATTCCTCAACGCGCGCGGCGGCCCGCTGAGCGTTCGCGGGCTGCGATACGTTCTCGATCGGCTCCGGCTTGCGGCCGGACTGCCCGAGGGCGTCAGCCCTCACACCCTGCGCCACAGCTTCGCCACGCACATGCTCGACGGAGGGGCGGACCTGCGAGTAGTGCAGGAGCTGCTCGGTCACGAGAGCCTGGCCACGACCCAGCTGTACACCCACGTTTCGCCGGGCCGGCTCCGGGCCGCGTACACTGCCTCTCATCCGCGAGCGAAGGCCCATCTGCCGGGCGGCGCGGCTGGATCGGACGCACCCTCGGATACTTCCGATGATCGCGGACACGGTTTGGGTGACTGACCGGCGGGCGACAAATGGGCGGCCATGGCGAGCCATCGGCGACCCTCTGGCGACCTCGAACCGGATCGAAACTCGCGTGGACGCGGAGGCGTCCCAAGGCGGCCATTCCGTTAGCTGCGCGGCCCTCGCGCCAAAATGAACTGGAGGTAGCGGCCCGCGTGCGTGGAGTCAGGATCAAACAGGCGCGCCGCAGAGACGATGAGCGGCAGGCCGGCGCCGTCCTCGATCTGAACCCGGGCGTGAAGGCTTGGGACGCCTTCGTGGCTCGAAACACGCCCGGTTCGTATCTCCAGACGAGTGCCTGGGCCGAGGTCAAGGCGGCCAACGGCTGGGCGCCGCTGCGGTTCATGGGCTCGGTGCGAGCGGAGCCTGTCGCCGAGGCGATCCTCGACGCGCAGGAGCCGAGTCTCACCGATGCCGAGGTGGCCGACGAGGGTCTCGAGGACGCCGCCGAGGCGAAAGGCCCGGATCAGTCGGCGAGCGGCTTCGGATGCCAGCTCCTGGTGCGCAAGCCCCGCGTGTTCCCGTGGGCCTTCGCGTACGCGCCTCGCGGTCCGGTCTGCGAGAAATGGGATTCGGCAAGCGTCCTGGCCTTCACCGCCGGGCTGCGGCAGGCCATCGCGACCGTCCCGAACAAGGTTTCGCATGTCCGAATCGAGCCCGAGATAGAGCTCGGCGGCCCCTGGGACGTGGACGGCGAGTTGCGCCACGCGCTGCGGTCCGGTGGCTGGCGTCCGGGAACGCCCATCCAGCCGCCACGCACTCGTCAGATCGACCTTTCCGCTGACGAGACCGCCCTGTGGGGAGATCTTCGCAAGAAGTGGCGCCAGTACGTCAACAAGGCCCGGCGCGACGGCGTCCGAATCGTGGACGCGGGCCTGGAGCGGCTGCCCGAGTTCTACTCGATCTATCAGCAGACGGCGAAGCGGGCCGGGTTCGTCATCCGCACCTACGAGTCGTACGTGGGTGTCTGGAACGCTTTCTACAAGCTGGGCATGTGCCGCCTGCTCATCGCCGAAGCTCCCGACGGCACCCCTGTCGCGACCCTGTTCCTGCTGCGCGTCGGCGATCGCGTCGTGGAGCCGTACGGCGGCATGACCGAGTTCGGGGCGGAGAGCCGGGCCAACTACCTCCTGAAGTGGGAGGCAATCCGGTCGTCCCGGGAGCAGGGCGCCGCGAGCTACGACATGTGGGGCATCTCCCACGAGGGCATCGAGCACTTCAAGGCCGGTTTCGGCGGCCGCGAGATCAATTACGTCGGGGCATGGGATCTCGTGATCGATCCGGCCGGGCGGTTCCTCTTCGACTCGGCACAGGTGATGCAGGACCGCGTCGGCGCCTGGCGCCACGGCATCCTGAAGGTTCGCGGACGACCCCACGGTCCTGCCCGGGACAAGGCCGAGTGAGTCGGCTCGACGGTCGGCCTTCGATCGAGACTGGCGTCGGCGCAGCCGGCGAGTCGATGCCGGCCCGTCCGCTGGGCCTGCTCATGGAGCGCCTGCGTTCGGCGGGCCGGCTCCTCCGAGTCGTCGACCCGGCTGGCGGCACCGTGGAAGACACAGCCCGAATCGCGATCTCGTCCATCGCCTACGACTCGCGGAAGGTCCGGGACGGTACGCTGTTCGCGGCCGTCCTCGGCGAGCACGTGGACGGTCACGACTTCCTGGCCGCGGTAGCTCGGGCGAACGCCGCCGCCGCCATCGTGGAGCGTTTCGCGCCCGACGCTCCCATTGCCCAGCTCGTGGTGCCCGACTCGCGGCTCGCCCTGGCGATCGCTTCGGCCTGGTGGTTCGAGGATCCGAGCCTTCGGCTCGGCGTCGTCGGCGTGACCGGCACCGACGGCAAGACGACCACGTCCTTCCTCGCGGCCGCGGTGCTGGAAGCGGCCGGTATCTCCACGGGTTTGATCACAACCGCGGCCGTCAAGGTCGGCAGCGAGCTGGTCGCAAATGCGGAGCACGTCACCACGCCCCAGGCGCCCGAGCTTCAGGGGCGGCTTCGCGAGATGGTCGCGGCGGGCAACGACGCGGCGATCGTCGAGACCACGTCGCACGGGCTGGCCCTCCACCGAGTGGCGGAGATCGCCTACGACGTGGCCATCTTCACCAACCTGAGCCACGAGCATCTGGAGCTCCACGGGACCTTCGAGGCGTACCGCGGGGCCAAGCTGAGCCTCTTCTCGGGGCTGGGCCGCGGTCCGTCCGGATGCGGTCTCGCCAAAGCGCTCGCGCGGCCGTGGCCTCGTGCCGCGATCGTCAACGCGGACGACGCCGCCGCGCCGCTGTTCGCCGGGGCGGCCCAGGCCGCCGGCGCCCGCGTCCTGACGTACGGGGAGACCGCCGCCGCGGACGTCAGGGCTTCGAACGTCCGAGACGACGTCCGCGGCCTGGCCTTCGACGTAACCACTCCTCGATGGCACGGGCGCGTCAACCTCCGGTTGGCCGGCAGGTTCAACGTGGGCAACGCACTCGCGGCGATCGGGCTCGGCGAGGCCCTCGATCTCCCCGCGGAGGCAATCGTGGCCGGCCTCCAGGGAGTTGCCGGCGTGCCCGGACGGATGGAGCGCATCGATCTCGGCCAGCCGTTCGGGGTCGTGGTGGACTACGCGCACTCGCCGGCGGCCCTCGAGAAGGTTCTGGACGTGCTGGCGCCTGCCGTGGGCCCCGGCGCGGGATTGATCGCGGTGTTCGGCTCGGCCGGAGAGCGGGACGTCCAGAAGCGGCCGCTCATGGGACGGATCGCCGGCGAGCGTTGCCGGCTCGTGATCGTCACCGACGAGGACCCCCGCGGCGAGGATCCGCAGGCGATCCTGCAGGAGATCGCCAGGGGCGCGGAGCAGGCCGGCAAGACGCCGGGTCTGGATCTGCTGTGCATTCAGGATCGTTCTCGGGCGATCACCCAGGCATTCGCCATGGCGCGGCCGGGTGATGTCGTTCTGCTCGCCGGAAAAGGTCACGAACAGTCGATAATCACCGCCATGGGCGCAGTCCCGTGGAACGAAAGAGCCCAGGCGATCCGTGCCCTCGAGGGCCTTGGCTTCACGAGCGAACGAGAAGAACCCCCGCCGCAAGCTGGAGAACAGCTCTGATGCGATCTTGCTTGATCCAGGTTCTGATCCTCATCGCGGTTGTCTTCGCCCTGTTGTGGTTCGGACTGCCGCTCGGAGCGAGCTGGCTGGCCACCAACGCCCTCAACGCGAGCGGTTTCAGCGGGACGAACACGAAGGTCGACGTGTCCTCGAATCCGCCACCCGTGCTGCTGACCGGCCATGCCGACAGCATCCACCTGACCTCCACGCAGGCGAGCGTCGGGGACCTGCATGCCAGCACGATCGACTTCACCCTCGGCGACGTGTCGCTTCTCGATCGCACGGTTGGGACCATCGACGGAAGTCTGACCGGCGTGAAGGTGCCGGCACCCGATGGCAAGCCGGTGGTGGTAGATACGGCGAGCGTCAAGGGCGAGGCATCGAACGCCCAGGCGACTCTCAAGCTCGCGAGGAGCCAGGTCGAAACGCTCGCCGCCCAGCAGCTCAAGTCTCAGACGGGGATCAGTGGCACGGTCACGCTAGCCGCTCCGAACAAGCTGACGATCAAAGTCGGCGGGCAATCGCAGCCGGGAACCCTCGTCGTGAAGAACGGCGAGCTCGATCTGGTGCCCGACAGCTCGGGTCTGCCCACCGCGACGCTTCTCAAATCGGGCGACGGCAACCCGTTCACCCTGCAGTCGGTCACGATCGTCGGGGACGTCGTGACCCTCACCGGCGTGATCGACGTGGAGACGCTTCTGGGCCTGTAGCGCCTGCGGCAGATCGCGGCAGCACGGCGACGCGGTGGGGTTCCGCCCGGGTGCGGCGCGGCGGAGCCCAACGGGGCCTGACAGAGCCCTCGATCCGCCTGCCGGGCCAGACTCCGTGCCGCACGACCCAAGACCGGCGTCCATCGGTCCGGCCCAGGATCGTTGACTGGTAGACTCGATTCGATGTCAGTCGAACCCCATCTTCCGAAAGAAACAGAGGGGGCCCCAAGGCGCACCGGCCGTTTGCCGCTCGCCGAGCGTCTCAGGCTGGGCCTGACGGTCCTGCCCAGCCCGGAGAGCCGCTTCCGCAAGCTTCGCGAAACCGTGGCGAGCCACTACCCGCAGGCCGACCTGGAGCCGATGAGGCGGGCTTTCGAGCTGGCCTCGCAGGCCCATCACGGCCAGAGCCGGGTGACCGGCGAGCCGTACATCACCCACCCTCTGGCCGCGGCCCAGATCCTCGCCGAGCTGGGGATCGACCCGATCGCGGTCACCGCGGCGATCCTCCACGACGTCCCCGAGGACACCGACTTCGCCCTCGGCGACCTCGAGGAGAAGTTCGGGCCGGAGGTGGCGCAGCTCGTGGACGGCGTGACCAAGCTGTCCAAGTTCAGCACCCACAGCCATGAGGAGCAGCAGGCCGAGAACATCCGGAAGATGTTCCTGGCGATGGCGGACGACATCCGCGTCGTGCTCATCAAGCTCGCCGACCGCCTCCACAACATGCGGACCCTGTACGCGCTGCCCGTCGAGAAGCAGACGCGCATCGCCCGCCAGACCCTCGAGATCTACGCGCCGCTGGCCGAGAGACTCGGGATCTGGAGCGTCAAGTGGGAGCTCGAGGACCTCTCGTTCAAGACCCTTGAGCCGGAGAGATATCGCGAGCTGGCCCGCATGCTCGACACCCGGCGCAAAGGCCGCGAGGCATTCATCCGCCGGGCCATCGAGACGCTCCGCCCCGAGCTCGCACGCGCGGGCATCGAGGCGGACCTGACCGGGCGACCCAAGCACCTCTACAGCATCTGGAAGAAGATGCAGCGCAAGAGCGCGGATCTGGGCGAGATCTACGACGTCTACGCCATCCGCGTCCTCGTCGACGAGGTCAAGGACTGCTACGCCGCTCTCGGCGTCGTCCATTCGCTGTGGCGCCCGATCCCCAACCAGTTCGACGACTACATTGCCGTCCCCAAGCCGAACCTGTACCAGAGCCTCCACACCGCGGTCATGTCCGTCGACGGCCAACCACTCGAGATCCAGATCCGGACCCACGCCATGCACAACGTCAGCGAGGTCGGAATCGCCGCCCACTGGCGCTACAAGGAAGGCTCGCGGGCGGATCGCGAGTACGACCAGAAGCTCGCCTGGTTGCGCCAGGTCATGGACTGGCAGCGCGACGTCAGTGACGCGACGGAATTCGTCGAAGGCGTAAAGCTCGATCTGTTCCAGGACCAGGTCTTCGTCTTCACGCCGAAGGGAGAGGTCAAGGACCTGCCCGCGGGTGCGACGCCGCTGGACTTCGCCTACCGGATCCACACCGACGTCGGCCACCGTTGCATCGGCGCCAAGATCAACAACCGGCTGGTGCCGCTGGACTACCGGCTCAAGAACGGCGACATAGTCGAGATCGTCACTACCAAGGGAGAGCACGGCCCTTCTCGCGACTGGCTCAACGTCGTCCGAACGAGCCACGCCAAAGAGAAGATCCGGCAGTGGTTCAAGCGCCAGGAGCGTGACGAGAACATCACGCACGGCAAGGAGTCGCTGGAGCGGGAGCTCCGCCGTCTCGCCCGAACGAACCTGGGCGCCGTGGGCCAGGAGCGGATCCTCGAGATCGCCCGGGCGTACAACTTCGACACGCTCGACGACTTCTATGCCGCGGTCGGCTACGGCGCGGTGGGCGCCCAGCAGGTCGTAACCCGGCTCGGCGTGGTGGATGACGCCCAGCTCGCCCTTCCGCCCACGGCGCCCCCACCCACGCCGTCACGGCAAGGGGGAGTGCGGGTCAAGGGAGTAGGGGACCTGCTGATTCGGTTCGGCAAGTGCTGCCACCCGATTCCGGGCGACCCGATCATCGGCTTCATAACCCGCGGCAAGGGCGTGACGGTCCATCTCCGGAACTGCCAGACGATCATGGGCGAGAAGGAGACCGCGCGGCTCATCGACGTGGAATGGGAAGAAGCCCCTCAGCAAACCTACCCGATCTCGATCCGCCTGGAGGCCTACGACCGGCAGGGTCTGCTCGCGGACATCAGCCAGATCGTGGCCGACGCCCGCGTGAGCATCGTGGCGGCGAACGTCGCGGTTTCGCCGGATCGAACCGCCAGCGTGCGGGCCACGCTCGAGGTCGCCTCTGTCGCCCAGCTGGCGCGGGTCATGAGCAAGCTCGAGCAGCTCAAGGACGTCATCTCGGTCCAGCGCGACCTGGGCTGACGTTGCTCGACCGAGGTCGCGGCGACGTCGCGCTCCGGCGGCGGTCCCCGCGGATCAGCGGCCCAGATGCAGCATGCGCAGGACTCGAGACCGCCGGCTTCGTCGCGTGGCGGCCAGTCGCTGGCGGGCGGCGATGACGTCCTCGAGAGCGTGAGCGTCTTCGGCCGCCGCCTCTGCCTGGTTGTCCTGGTTTGCCTGCGCCAGACTGGGCTTTGCCCACACCGAAGTCAGGCCGATCTTGTTCACGAAACCTGGCCCTCCTCGCCCGCAGCCGGGCGATCGACGTGCTCTGGGACGCGTGCTTCCACTATAGTCAGCGTGGTTCGGTTCCGTCGAGGGCGCGCCGGTAGCTGCTGTCGGTCGCCGTGGGCTTCAAGGAGGTTTTCGCGTGTCTGACGAACTCATCTTCCCCGAGGGGATCAACTCGGACACCCTCAAGAAGCTGTTCGAGGACGCGTACATGGATGTCTCCGTGGACACGGACGGCGACTTGATCGTCAAGGACAACTACCGCTGCTACCTGCGCCCCGACCCGGACGGCCGGCTGATCTCCATCTACGCGATCTTCGGCGCGAACCCGGCGGCGGTCGACCAGGACAAGCTCGCGTACATCAACAAGGTCAACGACCAGGTCAAGCTGATTCGCGCGTCCGTCTCGGCCAACGGCAAGTTCTTCTACGACTACTACCTGTCGGTCGAGGGCGGCATCTCCCGGCGCTCGATCGTTATGGCCGTCCGCCGCTTCTTCTCCTGCCTCGGCTCGGCCCTCCGCGAGGACACCGCCAACGTCGTAGCCTGAACCTCGGCGCCGTTTGAGGCAGCGACCCCGCCGGCTCGGGGGAGTCGGCGGAAGGTGTCCGCCGCCCGCTAGACTTTCGGGCATGCCGTCATTTCGAGCCCCAAGAGGCACCCGCGACCTGCTTCCGGAAACACGCGCCGGCCTGAGCCGGCTGGAATCGCTCGCCCGTTCGCTGGCCGCCCGGTACGGCTACCGCGAGCTGGAGATACCGCTCTTCGAGCAGACCGCCGTGTTCGAACGCGGGATCGGCGAGGCCACGGACGTGGTCGAGAAGGAGCTGTTCCGGCTGGCGCCGCGAAGCGAGGAGGCCGAGTCCTGGGCGCTCCGGCCTGAGGCGACGGCGGGGGTGGTCCGTGCCTACGTCCAGCACGGCATGCAGACCTGGCCGCAGCCGGTCAAGTTCAGCGTCGTCGGGCCGATGTTCCGCTACGACCGCCCTCAGGCGGGCCGATACCGACAGTTCTGGCAGTGGGACGTCGAGGCAATCGGCGACCCGGGGCCGGGAGTGGACGCGGAGGTCATCGAGCTGGGACGCCGCTTCTACGTGGAGGCCGGCGTTCCGGGCGTCCAGGTGCTGGTCAATTCCATCGGAGATTCGGTCTGCAGGCCGGTCTACCTGGACAGACTGAAGGAGTACTTCGGCCGGCACGAAGCCGCCCTGCCGGAGCTCGAGCTGCGGCGACTCCAGGTGAACCCGCTGCGCCTGCTCGACTCGAAGGACCCCGCGATGGCCGCGCTCGTCGCGGCCGCGCCGAGGATCACCGAAAGCCTGTGCGAGGCGTGCGCCACGCATTTCGAGGCGGTCCGCGCCCACCTCGACGCGCTCGGAGTCGCGTACCGCGTGGAGCCGACGCTCGTCCGTGGCCTGGACTACTACTCCCGAACGGCCTTCGAGTACTACAGGAGCGGAGCCGAGGGGCAGCAACAGGCACTCGGCGGTGGCGGTCGATACGACGGTCTCGTGGAGCTGCTCGGCGGCCGGCACACGCCCGCGATCGGCTTCGCCCTGGGCCTTGACCGCGTCCTCCTGGCCCTGGAGGAAGTCGGTGCCGAAGTTGCGCGTGAGACGCCGCCGCTGGCGTTCGTAGTCGGCGCGGATCCCGCGGATACGGCGGCGCGGCTACGGGTCGCGGCCATGCTGCGCGCCGAGGGGCTCTCGGTTCGGGTGGAGCTTGTGCCGCGGAAGCTCGGCCGCCAGCTCGAGTCGGCGTCGCGGGAGCACGCTCACTTCGCGATCATCATCGGCGACGAGCTGACCGACGGGAACGTCCAGCTCAAGGACCTCGAGGCGGGCACTCAGCGGCTGGTTCCGCTGACGGAGCTGGCGAAGGACCTGGCGCGGGCGGCGAAGAGCCACCATCACGGCTGACATGGGGGGATGGTCGCCCGGGAAGGGCCCGCTGCCGCGAGCGCTGGTCTTCCGCCCGCATCCGGTACGATGCGTGCCATGACTGAGCCGACCCGGACGCCGACTTCCGCCCAAGCAGCCTTCAGCCTCGCGACGCCGTATCGCGACGTCACTTGCGGAGAGCTGCGTGCCGACGACGTCGACCGTGAGGTCCGGATCGCGGGCTGGGTTCACCGGCGGCGAGAGCACGGCGGGCTCACCTTCATCGACCTTCGGGACCGCCACGGCCTGACCCAGGTCGTCGTCAACGAGGCGGACGCCCCCGCCGCGGCGGAGCTTGCGTCGAGGGTTCGAAACGAATTCGTCCTCGCGGTCACGGGCAAGGTCCATCATCGTCTGCCGGGCACCACGAACAGCAAGCTCCCGACCGGCGAGATCGAGGTCCAGGCATCCTCGATCGAAGTGCTGTCCGAGGCGAATACGCCGCCCTTCTACATCAACGAGCCCGACGCGCCGGTGGACGAGAGTCTCCGCCTCCGCTATCGGTATCTCGACATCCGGCGCAAGCCGATGCTCGACCGGCTGCTGCTTCGCTCCGCGCTCGTGAAAGCCGTTCGCGACGCTCACCACAGGGCCGGCTTCGTGGAGATAGAGACGCCCATCCTCATCAAGTCCACGCCGGAGGGCGCCCGCGACTTCATCGTCCCCAGCCGCCTCCAGCCGGGGAGCATCTACGCGCTGCCGCAGAGCCCCCAGCAGCTCAAGCAGCTGCTCATGGTCTCGGGCATGGATCGATACTTCCAGATCGCCCGCTGCTTCCGCGACGAGGACCTGCGCGGCGACCGGCAGCCCGAGTTCACCCAGCTGGACCTCGAGATGAGCTTCGTGGACGAGCAGCGGGTCATGGACTTCGTCGAGGCCATGATCGTCGAGGTCAGCCAGGCCGTCGTACCGGACCGGCCGATCCAGCAGCTGCCATTTCCTCGGATCGACTACCACGACGCGATCGAGCGCTACGGCTCCGACAAGCCGGACCTGCGCTTTGGGATGGAGCTGGTGGACCTCGCCCCGGCCTTGCTCGGCGGGGCCGCCAGCGGCGAGGCCGGAAGCGGCGAGCCCGGAACAGGCTTCCACGTGTTCGACGAGGTGCTGGCCGCCGGAGGACGCGTGAAGGCCATCGCCGCCCCGGGAATGGCAGGCGCGAGCCGTTCTCAGATCGACGAGCTGACCCAGTTCGTCCGGCGGTACGGCGCGAAGGGCCTGGCTCACGTGTCCGTAGCCGCCGACGGCACCGTCCACTCGCCGATCGGGAAGTTCCTCGGCGAGGAACGTGTCGCGGCCGCGGTCGCCGCCGTCGGGGCCGGGCCGGGCGACCTGGTCCTCATCGTCGCGGACGCCAACGCAGAGACCGTCGCGGACGTGCTCGGGCGGCTCCGCCAGGAGCTCGGGCTCCGGCTCGGTCTGGCCGACCCCAACGTCCTTGCGTATTGCTGGGTCTTCCACTTCCCGATGTACCAGTGGGACGAAGAGCTCCAACGCTGGGATGCCACCCACAACCCGTTCAGCGGCGTGGTCCCGGAGGACGAGAAGCTTCTCGTTACGGCCGCCGGCGATCCCCACAATGTTTCCCATGAGGATCCCGCGGGCCGGGCACGGGCCATGCAGTACGACATCGCTCTCAACGGCTGGGAGCTCGGCGGGGGCTCCGTCCGAATTCACAAGCGAGATCTGCTCGAGCGCAGCTTCGCTCTACAGGGCTACAGCTACGAGCAGATGCACGAGCGCTTCGGCGCGATCCTGGAAGCGTTCGACTTCGGTGCGCCCCCGCATGGCGGCATAGCCATGGGCATCGACCGCTGGGCTGCCCTTTTCTCGTACCAGACCAACATTCGCGAGGTCATGGCCTTCCCCAAGACCCAGTCCGGGACGGACCTCATGCTGGGCGCCCCATCGGAACCGGAGGCGGACCAGTTCAAGGAGCTGGGTCTGGCCTTCGTTGGTCTGGAGTCACCCGGCCAATAGGACGAATCGGCCAGCCCCAAGTCCTCCGCGACGTGTCAGTGTCTGCCTGAACCCGCGGTTTCATCCTGGCGTGCCCCTGGGGTAGGGGCGGAGGGCGGTCGATGTCGGAGAACCTGGCCCGGTGCAGACGCTGTCACGACGTGTTCGACGCCGAGGAAGGCATCTGCCCGCGTTGCGGCACGCCCTGGCAGTCCATTGCCGCGCCTCCGCCACCCGAAGAAGGCACGTACGTAGACCGCTACCGCGGGACGGAGTACGCCGAGCCTGAGCCGGTCCAGCAGGTCATGGCCGGACCGGGCATCACGCCGGCGACCAAGGCGATCATCGGCATCGGTGTCGGGATGCTGTCTATTGCGGTGGTGGTCGGAGTGGCGCTCGCCGCGGGCGCCTTCACTCCCAAGCCGAACTACGAGCCGGTGATCGTCAGCATCGCGCCGGTGACTCCGCCCCCTCCGACACCGACGCCTCAGCCCGAAACGGCGATGGCGTTGCTGGCTATCAACGACCCGAATCTCAACGCGCACATCGTCATCCAGAGCCGGGTCGACGAGGATTCCGTCATCTCGGGGCACCCGTTCTCGGTCGTGGTCACCATGGATTGCCAGGTCTCCAACGGTGAAGAAAGCGCGATCCTGACGCAGGGCGGGAAGACCCAGGAGCTCCGTTTCGTCGACGGCAAGGTGTTCTTGCGAATCCTTCCGAGCACAAAGTGGGCGGCCACGCCCGTCGTCTCGTCGTGGGCGGCCGTCCTGCCGCTGTTCAACCTCACGACGCCCAGGATGATCGACTTCGTCGGCCTGGAGTCGCGCGATGGCCAGCAGGCCTACCACTTCCGCTCCAGCAAATGGTGGGTTCCGGATCTGAATCGGATGGGCCTGATGGACTCGACGGCGTTGGGCATCAAGCCCGACACGATCAACCTGGACCTCTGGACGGACAGCTTCGGCAAGCCTATCTACGCCTCGTTCTCCGCGATGACGGTCGCCAAGGATGGCCGCAAGCTCCTCGACATAGAGACCACCTACACGTTCACCAACGTGGGCACTCCTGTCGACGTCCTGAACCCGCTGGCCACCCCCGTGCCGTCGGCTTCCCCCACCAAGTCCTGAGTGCTAGCTGGCGCCCATTTCGTGCGCCGGCTCCACGTGCGCGGCAAGCTCGGCGTTCCAATCCGCCGGCGGTCCGGAGGCCGGCTCCGGCGGTCCCTGGTAGGGCGGCAGCTGCGATCGGGGAGTCTCTACGTCCGTGACTATGCCCGGATCGCCGAGCTCTATCACTCGGAAATCGCGCCCTTCGGAGGCCAGCGCCTCCACGAGCTGATAGGCGTGAAGAGCGCGTTCGGCCGCGAACCTGGACTGCAGATCGGCGGGCACGAGGATGGGAAAACCCGCCTGGCCATGGAACGAGGCCCTGACGATGGACCCGGAGGCGGCGCCGTGGGCCTCGATCAGTGAGGTGACGGTTTCGGGGTCGATCCAGGCATAGCGGACCGGCCAGAGGAGCGCGGCGCCGGTCTCTCGAACCTGGGACCGGGCGGCGGCCAGGCCGCTCGCGAACCAGCCGGCGCCCGGTGGCACACCGTCGGGCTGCAGAAGCGTGGCGGGCAGTCCCTCCAGCGCTTCGCCGATACCAGCTGCCTGGGTTCCGGGGTGCGAAACGACCACGATCGGCAGCGCGCCGCCGGCCCATGCCGCCTGGACGACACGCCGGATCGCCGGCAATCCGTCGGCGTCGCGGAGGGCTACCGAGGGATCGGGCACGAGAACGATGGCACCAACTGTCATGTTCCTCTCCTGAGCGGGAGTGTACGGCAGACCGGCCAGGTGGTCGTCGGGGCCTATGGGCCGCGACTGTGCGACAATTCCGCAGCCCATGAGTGAATTGCCTCGTTCCACCGCGCCCTTCGAATTCGACCACCCCGGCCAGGTCCGCTCCGGCGACGACGCGACTTCCGTCCGATCCGACGTCCGGAATGTCGCCATCGTCGCCCACGTCGACCACGGCAAGACGACGCTCGTCGACGCCATGCTCCGGCAGGCGGGCGCGTTCCGGGCCAACCAGGTCGTGGTCGAACGGGTCATGGATTCCAACGACCTGGAGCGTGAAAAGGGAATCACGATCCTCGCCAAGCAGACCGCGGTGGACTACGACGGCATCCGGCTCAACATCGTCGACACGCCGGGCCACGCCGACTTCGGTGGCGAGGTCGAGCGCAGCCTCAACATGGTCGACTCGGTGCTGCTGCTGGTGGACGCGGCCGAAGGGCCGCTGCCGCAGACCCGCTACGTCCTCCAGAAGGCCATGTCGCATCACCTGCCGGTTGTGGTCGCGATCAACAAGATCGATCGCTCCGACGCGCGCTCCGCGGAAGTGCTCGACGACGTCTACGAGCTGTTCATGGACCTCGGCGCCGACGCGAAGCAGATCGACTTTCCGGTCGTCTACACCAACGCCAAGGCAGGCACCGCGACGATGGATCCCGCCGTCCCGGGCACGGACCTCCGGCCTCTCTTCGAGCTGCTGATCGAGCACACGCCCGCGCCGCGCTACATCCCCGGCCACCCGCTCCAGCTGCTCGTGACCAACCTGTCGGCAAACGACTACGTCGGCCGGATGGCCATCGGGCGCGTCTGGAACGGCACGATCAGGATCGGCGGCCGAATCGCGATAGTCCGCGAGGAGGAAGAGGACACTTCGGGCGCCATCGAGCCCGGCCGCACGGTCACGCTCGCCGGCACCGTCACCAGCCTGACGACGGCCCACGGAATCGACCGAGTGGACATCGAGGAGGCCAATCCCGGCGACATCGTCGCCCTGGCGGGCATTCCGGACGTGACGATCGGCGACACGATCACGGACCCCGCCGACCCTCGACCGATGCAGCGGCTCGACCTGGACGCTCCCACGCTGAGCATGACCTTCGGGGCGAACACTTCGCCGCTGTCGGGCCGGGAAGGCCGTTACGTCACGAGCCGCCATATCCGCCAGCGCCTGGAGCGCGAGGTGCTGGGCAACGTCTCCATCCAGTTCCAGCCGACCGAGTCGGCCGACACCTACGAGGTCCTGGGCCGCGGCGAGCTCCAGCTGGCCATTCTCATCGAGCAGATGCGACGCGAGGGTTACGAGGTCCAGGTCAGCCGGCCCGAGGTGATCCTTCGCCAGATCGACGGCGAAACCCATGAGCCATACGAGCGAATCACGGTGGACATCCCGCCGGACTTCATCGGGCCCGTGCAGGCCGCCCTGGCCGATCGAAAGGGTCGGTTGGAGCAGATGAGCACGGACGCCGACGGTCGGGTCCGGATGGAGTACGTCATCCCGGTGCGCGGCCTGATCGGATTCCGCGGCCAGCTGCTCACCGACACGCGCGGCACAGCCCTGATGCACCAGATCGGCGAGGGCTACGGTCCGTGGGCGGGCGAGGTGACGCACCGAACGTCCGGCGTGCTCGTCGCGGACCGCTCGGGCACCTCCAACGGCTATGCCTTGTTCAGCCTCCAGGAGCGATCGGAGCTGTTCATCGGCGCGGGCGTCGAGGTCTACGAAGGCATGATCATCGGCGAGAATGCCCGCTCCGACGACATGGACGTCAACGCGACCAAAGAGAAGAAGCTGACGAACATGCGGACGCACTCTCACGACGAGGCCATCCGCCTGACGCCGCCGCGCGAGCTGACCCTCGAGTCGGCGATCGAGTTCATCGGGGTCGACGAGCTCGTCGAAGTCACCCCGCAGTCGATCAGGCTGCGCAAGCGAACGCTCTCCGCCCACGACCGCAAGCGAGAGGCAGGCCGCGAGTACGAGCGGCGAGTGGCCGAGAAGGGCGCGGGCCACTAGCACCAACGGTGACGGCGGGCCTGCTCGGACTGGCAGCGGCAATATTGCCGGCAGTCCTGCTGAACTTCGCCGGAGTCACCGCGTCCGTTGGTCTGGGACCGGCTCCGCTGCCGTCGGTCTTGTCCGGGCCTGCGGTCTTCGGCTTCGGCACGGAGTGGGGCCTCTGGCTCCTGGCGGTGGTCGGGGCCGCGGGGGCCGCGGCACTCGCGTGGCGGCGGGAGCCGGTCGCGGCGTAGGACGTGCCACGGCTTGGGCCGGAAGGGACGCCCCGCGGGTAGTCGTACAATCGGCCGATGCCGATCTACCTTGACCACGCGGCCACGACGCCACTCCGGCGCGAGGCGCTGGAGGCGATGCTCCCGTACCTGACGGACCAGTACGGCAACGCGTCGTCGCAGCACAGCTTCGGCCGGCGCGCGCGTGCGGGTCTCGACGAAGCTCACGAGAGGGTCGCGCGCGCCCTCGGGGCCACGCCGCGCGAGATCGTCTTCACGTCCGGCGGAACCGAGGCCAACAACCTCGCCATCAAGGGCGCGGCCTGGGCCGGCAAGGCCCGCGGCCATCGGATCGTGACCACGAGCGTCGAGCACCACTCCGTTGGCCACACCGTCCGCTACCTGGAAAAGTTCGGCTTCGAGATCGTCGAGCTGCCCGTGGATCGATACGGGCGGGTCGATCCGGATGAGCTGGAGGCGGCGATAACGCCCAAGACCATCCTCGTGAGCGTCATGTGGGCCAACAACGAGGTGGGCACCATCCAGCCGATCGCGGAGGTCGCGGCCCGCGTCCATGCGCACAGGGGAGTCCTCTTCCACACGGACGCGGTGCAGGCGGCGCCGCATCTCGACGTCAGGGTCGCCGGGCTGGAAGTGGACCTGATGACGATCGCGGCCCACAAGTTCGAGGGCCCCAAGGGCGTCGGCGCCCTGTACGTGCGCCACGGCACCAACATCCTCGCGCAGCAGCAGGGTGGCCCCCAGGAGCGCTACCGGCGGGCCGGAACCGAGGACGTCGCGGCCGCCGTCGGGATGGGTGTCGCACTTGAACTAGCCGCGGCCGAGAGAGCCGAGACGGCGAGCCGGCTGCGAACCCTCGGGAGCCGGCTGGCCGCGGCGCTCTCCGGCGTGGGCCGCCTGGACCTCACAGGTCACGAGGTCGATCGGCTTCCGGGCCACGCCTCGTACGTCGCGGATGGAATCGATGGCAACGCCCTGACGATGGCGCTCGACCTGGCCGGACTGGCCGCGTCCACCGGCTCCGCGTGCGTCAGCGGCTCCAACGAGGTCAGCCACGTTCTCTCCGCGATGGGCTATCCGGAGGAGGAAGCTCGCGGCGCACTGCGGCTTTCGCTCGGCCGGACGACCACGGCGACCGAGGTCGACGAAGCCGCGCGCCTCGTGGCGGCCACGATCTCATCGCAACGCGAGGCGGCCGAGCGTCTGGAGGCCGGCCGGGCCGCCACGCTGGACCAGGTGCAGCCCGGATCGGACGGTCGCCAGCCGGCAGAAGCAGGGGCGAGGGCGGCGGGGGAGTGAGCGGCGTCCGGCGCCACTCGCGAGTCCTCGTCGCGATGTCCGGAGGGGTGGACTCGTCGGTCGCGGCGGCCCTGATCAAGGCCGCGGGCTACGAGGCGGTGGGCGTCTGGATGCGCCTGACCGAGGTGGCGGATCACTACTCTGAGTTCAATCGGAGCTGCTGCTCTCTCGATGCCGCGGAGGATGCCCGGCGCGTCGCCTCACAGCTGGACATTCCCTTCTACATCCTCAACCTGGAGCGCGAGTTCGACGAGGGCGTCCTCCAGCCGTTCCTCCAGGGCTATCTCAACGGCACGACGCCGAGCCCCTGCGTGGACTGCAACGTCGCGGTCAAGTTCGGGGCGCTGATGGGCCGGGCACGGCTTCTCTACGACTGCGACGCCGTGGCCACCGGCCACTACGCGCGGGTCGCCGGGCCGGAAGACGCCGATCCCGACCCCGATCCCGACACCGATCCGTCCGCCGATCTTGCCGGGAATGGCTTCCGCCTCCTGCGCGGCCGGGATCCCTCCAAGGACCAGAGCTACTTCCTCTACGGGCTGGGGCAGGACGAGCTCGCGCACACGCTGTTCCCCCTGGGTGGAATGCCGAAGACGCAGGTGCGGGATCTCGCTCGGGCGATGAGCCTGGTGACGGCCGACAAGCGCGACAGTCAGGAGATCTGCTTCGTCCCGAAGGGCAACTACCGCGACGTGCTCCGCGAGCGAGCCGGCTGGCATCCCGAGCCCGGACCTCTGCTGGACGTCGACGGCAGACAGGTCGGCGAGCACTTCGGGGCGGCTTCGTACACGATCGGCCAGCGCCAGGGAACGGGCGTGGCCCTCGGCGAGCCTCGCTACGTCTGGAAGATCGAGCCCGGCGAGAACCGGATCCGACTTGGCCGCCGAAGCGACCTCGAGACCCGCCGTTTCGAGGTCGAGAAGGTGCGTTTCGTTGCCGGGCGCCCGCCCGAGGGGCCGTTCGACGGCGCGACAGGGACCGCCGACGACGATGGTTTTCGCGCGGAAATCCAGATCAGGCACCGCGGCAAGGTTGCGCCGGCGCGCATCCGCCGGGCCGGCCGGGAGCGGTGGGAGGTAATCACGGACGACCCCGTCTGGGCAGCCGCCCCGGGCCAGGCCGCCGTCTTCTATCGTGGCGACCTGGTGATTGGCGGCGGCCGCATCGTGAGAGCCGACGAGGCTACCGATGGGTCGGAGGCAGCCACGGGTCTCGCCTGAACTCGCCCGTCCTCGGGCCGCGCCTGGCCCCGACGAGGGCGCTCGCCGCAGTCATCCCGCCGCCGGACCTCGACCGTCTCCTATACTCGCCCGGTGTCAGTCTCTCCGGCGCTGGTTCTGGCGATCCTTGTCGGCGCGTTCCACACTGCCCTGTTCGTTTTCCTGAGCGGAAGGATCGGCTTCCGAACGATCCTCACGCTCGTCGCCGCCGTGCTGGGGGCATGGGCGGGCGACGCGGTCGCCAACATGCTCGGAGTGGATCCCATCAGGATCGGCGACTTCCGCCTGCTGGCAGCGTCGGCCGTGGCCTGGGCAGCGATCGGGTTCGTCGAGGCGCTCCTGGTTCTGGGACCCGCGACCCTGGACGATCACGGATGAGAGGACTGTTCGCCGTCCGCGATAGGAACCGCGATCGCCGCATCCCCGCAATCCAGAGTTCGACCCCGCGCACGCTCGATCCGCGTGCCATGGCCTTCGTGCGTGGGCTGGCCTTCGGGGCCCTGTTCGGAGCCGCGCTGGCCGGCTCTCGGATGTGGCGGCGCGGCCGTACCGCAGAACGAGTCGGACGAGCCGAGCCTGACGAGCCCACGAAGGTCCGGTAAGTCGGTTCGCCCGGCCTGCCGGTCCCGACCCGGCGCTACTCGGCCCGCTCGAATGCCTGACCCGCCGGGTGCGCGGACGCCCTGATCCAGCGCGCCAGCGCGATCGCGAGGCCGATGACCACCGCGAGGGCCACGATGTCCGAGGCCTGGTCGCGGAAGGCCCGGTAGATGTCGGCGCCGTAGGCGGTCGCGGCTATGGCCCAGGCTGAGATGGAGGCGATGAGCATCGCCGCCAGAGTGCGAGTCACGTTGTCGAGGGCCATCCGATAGACGCGCCACATGGCGAAGAGCGCGGCCCCGAAGATCACCAGCAGCATCGCCAGCGCGGGGAAGCCCAGCTCCGCGGCCACCTCCGGGAACACGGAATGAGCGTGGTCGAGGTTGTCGAGGGCGCCGGTCGGCCGGTACCCCAGGTCCATGTAGTAGGTATGGAACTCATTGAGTCCGACGCCCAGGACCGGATGGTCTACGGCCATGTGCACGCCGCCTTCGATGGCGTAGAAGCGCTCGGCCATCGAACCGTGACCGGACACGGTCGTCGGGTTCCAGGAGTCGAAGCGCGACTCGCCGACCATGGCGATCACCGCGCTGCGGTAGGCGCTGTCCGCGGGTGGAACGGCCTGCAGCAGGAAGGCCGGCCAGGGAATGAATACAGCCGAAAGCGCGACAACGGCCAGTGAAGTCGCCAGGCGCTTCCACCAGCTGTGCATCAGGAGGAGGAGCAGGAGAGTCAGGCCGATGGCGCTGGCGAGCCAGGCGCTCTTGGAGATGGAGAAGAACAGACCCGTGAGCGACAGCACTCCCGCGACCCCGAGCAGTGCCACGCCCCAGCGCGGGATGCCCAACTCGCGACGGATGAGAAGGATCGCCGCCACGAGCGGCAGGATCGTCGCGACGATGACCCCGAACAGGCCGACGTTGTCGTACGTGACCTCGGTGAAGTACAGCCGGTGGTTGACGATCTGCGTGATCGTGCCGTAGGCCTTGACCGCCTGAAGCACGTCGATGAGGCTGCCGGCCGCGATCGAGAAGACCAGGGCCGCCGCGACCAGGACGATGCCTCGCGGCGACGGTTTGAGCCAGACGAGGATCGCGCCCATGGCTATTGGCTCGGCGATTCCGTGCAGCAATCCGGTGGCGCTGTTGGCGATGTCCGGCGAAACGAGCGTGGACGCGACCGTGAGGATCAGGAACATCACCGCCGCTACTTCGGCGAACCGGAAAGCCAGGTAGTGGCGCCCGGTGCGCGCCGTCTCGACCGGCCGGCTGAGGTCCTGCGCCATCGGAAGAGGTTGGGCGAGCGAGTCGACGTAGCCCGCCGGGGCGTTCCGGCCTCGAGATCGCCGCCATTCGAGGAAGCAGCCGACGAGGAGCGCCGCCACGAAGATGGTCTCGAGGACTATCTGGACCGGCCCGACCTGGATCTCGACCATCGCCGAGTTCCAGACGGGGGTGAGCCCCACGACCGCCACGAAGGCGGGCCAGGGTCGGTAGACCGCCAGCACCACGACGATCGCGACGGTGAGTGGAACCAGCGATCGAACGAACATCACGGTGGGGCTTGGGTGGACCCTCAGTACCGCGTGCTCGTTCATGGCGGTCAGTACGAGCGCGCAGGCGAAGAGCAGCATCGTGGCCGCTGCCGGGATGAGCAGGTCGGTCGCACCCTGCGGCAGCCACCGTCCGCGTCGAGCCTCACTCCAGACGGGCACGGGGGCGAAGGGCTGCGTCAGCCGGCGTTGCTCTTTGGCGTCCAAGTGTTTGACTCCACTAGCGTCGGAGGCGTGTCCGTACGTTTACGGCCGTGCCCCGAGAAACCGCCGATCGTCCACCGTTCCGCTTCCGTTGCCGGGCGCGATCGATCCGCGCACCGACTGGCGGGCGAGAAGGTACCCAGAACGCGGGGCAGCGCCGCGCGATCCGGACGACCTTGCGATGACGCCCAGAGGCGCAAGCATCAGCAGAGAGCGATGCTTGCTCATGATCCTGAGGGCCAGCTGAAAGGATACCCGTCGTCGCGCCCATGCGCCCGCAGAGGGTTCGGACGCGCCGACTCCCACGCGTTTGGTACCGTTAGCAGCGATGTCTGACCTGCCTATTCCATACCTCACCGCGGCTGAGGTTCGGCGCCGCTATGTCGAGTTCTTCGTCCAGCGTGGCCACGCGGAGGTGCCGAGCGCGTCGCTGGTTCCGGCCGGCGACCAGACCCTGCTCTTCACCAACTCGGGCATGGTCCAGTTCAAGGACGTCCTCACGGGTCGTGAGAAGCGCAGCTACGTCCGTGCCACCGACTACCAGCGCTGCCTGCGCGTAGCCGGCAAGCACAATGACTTCGAGGAAGTAGGCCGAACCCCCAGGCATCACACCTTTTTCGAGATGCTGGGCAACTGGAGCTTCGGCGACTACTTCAAGCGCGAGGCGATTCATTGGGCCTGGGAGTTGTTGACCCAGGTCTACGGGATCCCGGGAGACCGTCTGGCAGCCACTGTCTACACGGACGACGACGAAGCCTACGATGTGTGGCGTAACGAGATCGGCCTGCCGCCCGAGCGTATCGCCCGTTGGGGCAACGTGGACGCGGGTGACGACGCCAACTTCTGGCGGATGGCCGATACGGGCCCCTGCGGGCGCTGCTCCGAGATCCATTTCGATCGGGGCGCCGAGTTCAGCGAGGGTCCGCACTGCATCCCGGACCACTCCGAGCACTGTCCGCGCTGGCTCGAGGTCTGGAACCTGGTCTTCATGGAGTTCGACCAGCGCGCCGACGGAACCCGGGTCCCGCTGCCGATGAAGTCGGTGGATACGGGCATGGGCCTCGAGCGGTTGACGAGCGTCATCCAGCAGGTGCCCACGAACTACGACACGGACCTGTTCACGCCGATCCACGCCGCCATGCGCGACCTGGTCGGCCACGACCCGGAGGCCTTCGAGGCCGAGCGGTTCAGCTACCAGGTGATCGCCGACCACGCGCGGGCCGTGACGTTCCTCGTGGCGGACGGTGTCGCCCCCTCGAACGAAGGCCGCGGCTACGTCCTGCGGCGCATCCTCCGCCGGGCCGTCCGGCACGGACGGCTGCTCGGCCGGCGCGAGCCCTTCATGGACGTGACCGCGGGCGTCGTGATCGACGTGATGAGGGACGCTTATCCGATCCTTGAGGAAAAGCGCGACAGGATCCTCAAGGTCGTCCGCCAGGAAGAAGCCCAGTTCGCCCGGACCCTCGAAGCGGGCACGACCCACCTTGAGGCCGCCCTCGCGCCCCTCAGCTCCCAGGCGCGAACGATCGGGCGGCGACCCGAGAGCCTGCCCGCTGACGCGCCGGTTCTCGCAGGCGACATCGCCTTCCGGCTGCACGACACGTTCGGCTTCCCGGTGGATCTGACCGTCGACATGGCGGCCGAATACGGAATCCGCGTCGATCGCGACGGCTTCGAAGCCGCGATGGCGGAGCAGAAGGCTCGGAGCCGCAAGGGCACCAAGGCGGACCTGGCCCGCCATGCCGAGCTCGGCGACCTCTACCAGTCCATCCTGCGGCGAGTCGGCGAGACGAAGTTCCTCGGCTACGAGACGACCGAGGCCGAAGGCCGGGTCGTGGCGATCCTGCGCGACGGCATGGAATACCAGGAGCTGACCGGCCAGGGCAGCGCGGAGGTCATCCTGGACACGACCCCGTTCTACGGCGAGGGCGGCGGCCAGGTCGGCGACCACGGCGAAATGCTCGAAGCCGGGGGCGGCAGCGCGCTATTCAGCGTCGAAGACACGCAGAAGCCGATCGCCGGGCTGTTCGTCCACCGGGGCAGGCTCCACGGACGGCTCAAGGTCGGCGAGACGGTCACGGCTCGGGTGGACGGCGAACGACGGGTTCGGACGATGCGCAACCACACCGCCACGCATCTGCTCCACCGGGCGCTGCGCAACGTGGTCGGGCCGGACGCTCACCAGGCGGGCTCGCTCGTGGCCCCGGACTACCTTCGCTTCGACTACCCGCTGGACCGGCCGCTCAGCGCGGACGAGAAGGCGGCGATCGAGGACGAGGTCCGGCGAGTCGTCCGCGAGGATCGCCCCGTCACGACCCGTGTTCTTCCGATGGCTCAGGCGATCGCCGCCGGCGCCGACGCGTTCTTCGACGAGAAGTACGGCGAACGGGTCCGAACCGTGGCGGTCGAGGGTTACTCGCTCGAGCTGTGCGGTGGCACGCACTGCTCGGCCTCTGGGCAGATCGGCGGGTTCGTCATCACCGCAGACCGCAGCATCGGCGCGGGCATTCGCCGCATCGAGGCCGTGACCGGCGACGGCGCGGACGCCCTGCTGCGAAGCCGGCTGGCCCTGCTCGATCGGATCGCCGAGTCCGTGGGCGCCAATTCCGTGGAGGCGGCCCCGGAACGAGTGACCGCTCTGCAGGACGAGCTCAAAGAGGCCCGTCGCCGGCTGCGCGCCGGCAACGCCGGCCATCCCAAACCGGCCGAAGTGGCCGCCCACGCGAAAGAGCTGGCCCCCGGCGTCAAGGTGGTGCTCCATTACGGCGCTTTCGAAACGCAAGACCAGTGGAAGGGCTTCGTCAAAGACGTCCGCGGCGCGCTCGGGTCGGGCGTCATCGCCGTTGCCTGGGATGTCGACGCGCCGCAGATCTTCGTGACCGTCAGCCCGGATCTCGTGGAGCGTGGCATTTCCGCCGGCACCCTCGTCAAGCTTGCGATGCAGCACCTCGACGGCAGGGGCGGCGGCCGCCCGGAGATGGCCCAGGGAATGGGCACTCGCAAGGACGGCATAGGCCCGGCCCTGACCGCCATCGCGGATACACTTAGGGCGGGCTGAAGCTGCCACGAAGGCCGGCGACGACCCGATCAAGGTGGTGGCGCGCGATTCCAGCTGTGACTGACTAACAGGGGAGCGGCCGTGGCGTTCTGGCGCAGGATCTGGGGCCGCGAGGAGGAATCTGCCCTCGCAGCCTGCACCGCGCTGGATATCGGAACCGAGTTCGCCAAGGCGCTCGTCTTCGAGATCGACGACAACGGCTGCGGCACCGTCCGCGGAGTCGGGCGGAAGCGCCAGGGGCTCGCCCACATGCAGTCCGGCACCGTGACCGACATCAACGCCGTCGTGGACAACTGCACGGTCGCGCTCCAGGAAGCCGAGGAGATGGCCGGTTTCCGGCCGACGCAGGTCGTCATCGGGATAGCCGGCGAGCTGGTCAAGGGGTTCACCACCACCCATACCCAGGAACGCAAGCGCTCGGACGTGCCGATCACGGACGTGGAGCTGCAGAAGCTCATCCAGGGCGTCCAGAAGGAAGCGCTCCGTGCGGCCGAGCGGGCGATCACCTGGGAGACGGGGCTGCCGCAGGTGGATGTCCGCCTCGTCCACGCAGCCGTGACGGGAGCCCAGATCGACGGCTACTCCGTCACCAATCCGGTTGGCTTCCAGGGGCGGCACGTCCGGATCAGCATCTTCAACGCGTTCGCGCCGCTGGTACACCTTGGCGCGCTCCAGACCGTGGCCGAGCAGCTGAGCCTGGAGCTGATCGAGATCGTGGCCGAGCCGTATGCCGTTGCTCGGGTCCTGGCCAGCGACCAGGTCCAGCAGACCGGCGCGCTGTTCGTGGACGTGGGCGGCGGAACCACCGACGTGGCGCTCGTCCGGCACGGTGGGATCGAAGGGACGCGCATGTTCGCCCTCGGTGGACGGGCCTTCACGAAATCGATCGCCGACCGGATGGACCTGCCGTTTCCGCGGGCCGAGGAGACCAAGGTGGACTACGCCCGCGGCCTGCCGGTCGACAAGCGCGGGGACGTGGCCCGGATCATCGCCGACGACGTGGCGATCTGGTCCGCGGGCGTGGAGTTGGTCCTCGAAGAGCTCGCCGAAGGCGATCTGCTGCCCGGCCGGGTCTACCTGTGCGGCGGCGGCTCGCGCCTGCCCGAGATCAGTGCCATTCTCAAGGACGAGAAGTTCTGGCGACGTCTGCCCTTCAGCCGGCCTCCGGAGGTGGTGATGATGTCGCCGGAGCTGGTCGAACGGATCAAGGACGGGACGCATCTGCTGGTGGACCAACAGGACGTAACGCCGATGGGCCTGGCCTATCAGGCGATCGAGCTCCAGACCAACGAAGATCCGCTGGACGCGGCTTTGCGGCGCGTCCTGCGAGTGATGAAGATGTAGCCGATGGCCATCTACTACCTCGACGCCGACGACGAGATCACCTCGGCCGCGACGCGTATCCGCGACAGCTCCGACAACCGCATCGCCCTCGTGCTCACTGCCGGCTCGCGGGTCGCGACGTCGCGGATCAACTTCCTGCTGCTGGCCCGCGAGGCGCGCAAGCGAAACAAGCGCCTGGCGATCGTGACTTCGGACCTCTCCACTCAGTCGGTGGCGCGCTCGGCAGAGCTGGCGGTCTACGGCACGGTCGGCGAGTACGAGCGGGCCGAGGCGGCGCGGACGGGCCAGGGAGCGGTGGCGCCGCCGGCCGGGGCGGGCGCGATGGCGACCGGCGTCCAGACGTCCGCGGCTCTCGGCGAGCTGGCGCGGACGGTGTCGGCGCCTCCGCGGGGGCCCGCGGGATCGCCTTCGCGCACCACAGCGTCCAGTTCGAGCGGGCGAATTCGCGTGCCATGGCCTGCCGTTGCGGCTGCTTTCGCGATCGCCATCGTGCTGGTGGCCGGCTCGCTGTTCTTCGTCTATCCGAGCGCGACGGTCACGGTCACGCTGGCCGAACAGCCGATCGGACCGCTGGACCTGAAGGTCACGGTGGATCCGAACGCGAACTCGGTCAACGACCAGACGACGACGGTTCCGGGCCTGAACAAGGCGTTCCCGGTGGAGGCCAACGGGACGTACACGGCCACGGGTGAGAAGGTGGAGGAGGCGCCCGCGACGGGCACGGTGACGTTCACGAGCTTCAATACGATTTTTGCCGTCCCGGTGATAGCCGGAACACAGGTGTTGACGGCGAGCGGAATCGCCTTCACGACGCAGCAGACGGTCACGGTCCCGAAGGCGCCTTTCGCAGTAAAGACGCAGGTGTCTGTGCCGGTGACCGCCGTGAAGCCGGGCACGTCCGGCAACGTTGACGCAAATACGATCGTCCGACTGCCGAGCGATCTCGCCAACGCAAACGTCAGTGTCACCAATCCTCAACCCACTACCGGTGGCACCCACACCGTCAGCCCGCAGGTTGCCCAGACTGACGTGCAGTCGGCTGAGGCGGACCTGCTCAACCAGCTCGAGGCCAGCTTCCAGGCCGCCCTCGCCGACCCGTCGTCGCATCCCGCCGGTTCGAGCCTGTTCGACCAGACCGCTCGGATGGGCGTGGAAGTCTGCAGCCCGGACCCGGCCGGCCTCGTCGGGCTGGTGCAGGACACCTTCGAGCTGACTTGCTCGGCGACCGGCACTGCCACCGTCGCGAGCATGACGGACGTGAAGAGCCTCGCCGAGCGGCGCATCTCCTCGCTCGTCACCGCCGGCTACTCGCTGGTCAGCGGCTCCGTGCAGACGCAGCTCGGCGACCCGGCCGTCGATGCCGGTTCGCTGACGGTGCCCGTGACGGCCACTGCCTCGCAGGTCCGCAAGGTGAACGCGACCCAGCTGCGGGACGGCGTGATGGGCAAATCGGTCGCCGACGCTCGCAAGTACCTGCAGGGCTTCGGCAAGGTGTCCATCTCCGTCTCGCCGGGCTGGGCGAACACGATGCCCTCGTTCGACTTCCGGATCGACGTGCAGCTGGTGACTCCCACGGCGCCGCCGACCCCGGCGCCCACCGCCACGCCGAGCCTGGCTGAGCTCACCCCGACGCCACGCGTCACGCCGACCGTGCGGCACACCCCCGCGCCGATACCGTCGTCGCCTGGGGGAACCGCCTCGGGATCGCCGTCGCCGGGTCCGAGTCAGTCGCCAACGCCCACGCCCACGCCGACACCGACACCCGCGGCGTCGCCCTCGGCAACGCCGACTCCGGCAGCGACTCCGTCACCGACGCCCCCTCCCAGTCCGTCTCCGAGCTGATGGCAGGTTCGGATCGATTGGGCCCGTCACGCGGCGAACACCCTGATGAGGGCGCCCGCGGGACGGCTCCCACGGAGCGCCTTCTCGGCATCGATCTCGGCGAGCGCAGGATCGGCGTTGCCGTGGCCGATGCCGCCACCGGCACGGTCACCCCGCTGACCACGATTCGGCGGTCGCGCAAGGTTTCCGACGACGCCGCGGTGATAGCCCGGTTTGCCGCGGAGCAGCGGATTGGCGCGGTGGTCGTAGGATTGCCCCTCGACATGAACGGAACCGAAGGATCTCAGGCCCTCAAAACTCGCGAGTGGGCGATGGCCGTTCAGGCGACCACGGCCCTGCCGCTGCGCTTCCGCGACGAGCGGCTGACCAGCCTGCGCGCCGAGCAGCGACTCGGACGGACGGGCAGGGGAGCGTCCGGCGGCCCCCCTAGCGGGCCGAAGCTCGAGGCGTATCGCGCCAGGATCGACCGGGAAGCCGCCGCGCTGATCCTCCAGGACGAGCTCGACGCGCTTGCCGGCGCCTCGGGCGGCGCCGACTCGGGCACGCCGGGCACCTCGAGCGAGCCCGACGCCGCCTCCGAGACGCCCCACGAAACCACGGAGGGGGGAAACGCATGACGCTTCGCGGCGGAGGACACAACAGAGGCTCCCTCCGGGGCGATCAAGCGCGCCGGCACGTGGTGGACCAGGGTTGGGACGACTACCGGCCCCAGGACGAAGCCGAGCTCGAGGAGGAGCGAGCCCGGCGACGCGACGTAGACCGCAGCTACCGGCGCGGGCGGGGGAGTGGCCCGCGTCCCGTGCTCCAATTCGCCATCCTCGCGGTCGTGGTCGGCGGGCTCGTGACCGCCACGCTCTGGTACGTCGCCCGCCCGCTCGCCGTCAGAGGCATCGTGGACTGGGCCGCGGAGAACCCGACCGCGCTCTCGCTGCCGTTCGTTTCGGACCTGGTTCGGGCGGAGCTTCATGGCTCTATCACCGAGCCCGTGGACCCCAATGATCGGCGCACAATCCCGATCACGATCAACGAAGGCGCGACCCCGCGCGATATCGCCCAGCAGCTCGTGGCCGCGGGCATCATCAAGGATGAGCGCGCCTTCGTCTTCGAATCGATCGACAAAGGCCTGACCGAACAGTTCCAGGCCGGCCGCCATCTCGTCAGCAAGTCGCAGACCATTGACGAGATCCTGACGTCGCTGACCGCCAAGCCGGTCGCCTCGCCGCTGGTCAAGCTGACCTTCCGCGAAGGTCTTCGGGTCGAGCAGATGGTCGCCCTGATGGAGCTCAAGGAAGCCCAGCCCGACGATCCCAACACCGTCCTCAAGATGAACGTCGGGCAGTTCTACGAGCTGGTCATGCATCCGCCGGCGGATCTTGTCGCCGGCTACCCCTGGCTCAAGCTCCCTGCCGGCGGCTCGCTCGAAGGCTTCCTGTTCCCGGCCACCTACCAGGTCGCAACCGACATCACGCCGGTGCAGCTCATCCAGATGCTCCTGGACGCGTTCGTGAGCCACGCCCCGGACGGCTTCCTGGATCTGCCGCCGGACGTGATCTATCAGAAGGTCCAGCTGGCCTCGCTCGTGGAGACCGAGGCAAAGGTGGACTCGGATCGAGCGCTGATCGCGGGCGTCTACACCAACCGGCTCGACCCCAAGAAATGGCCGACCGGGCTGCTCGACGCCGACCCCACGCTCAACTACGCCAACGATTCGGTCTGGCTGCGATCCCATGACATCGCCACCTGGGTGAACTACTCGTTCTGGGATCCGATCAGCACAACCGGGCCGCTGAGCCAGGTCGTGTTCCCCGACGACCTCGCCGCGTTCAACACGTACCACCACGCCGGCCTGCCGCCCAACCCGATCTGCTCGCCGGGCGCCGCCTCGCTGGGCGCGGCGATGGCCCCGGACACGGCTGACGGCTATCTCTACTTCCTGGCCAAGAACGACGGCTCGGGCACGCACGCCTTCGCCAAAACCGCCGCCGAGCAGCAGGCCAACCTCAAGAAGTACGGCTACATCAAGTAGCCGCGCGAGGAGCGCTTCCGCCGCTCGGAGCTAGCTTGGTCCCGGGCTGCCGCAACGCCGAGCGCTTCTCTGACTCCCCGTTCGGTCGCGGCGGACGTTCCCGCATCGTTCGTGGGCCGCTACCATGAGGGGGTGACCGAAATCGTTCGTGGATTGCCGCACCCAGCCGATTTCCAGGCTCCGCCTGGGACGGTCGACCGCGCCAGATGGGCGGAGGCCGATCGGGCCGCCCGGCCGGCGCGGCTGGCTCGGTTGCGGGCATCGATGGCCCAGGCCGGCGTGGACGCCTATTTCGGGGTTCGGTCGGAGAACGCTCGCTTCCTGACCGGGTTCATCCTGGAGGACGGCGAGGACCGCGTGGCGGGCAATTCCGGCCGTTTCCTCGTGTCCGGGGACGAGGTGGTGGTGCTGGCGGACACCCGATACCGGCTCCAGGCCGCCGCCCAGGCCCCCGGCGCGCGCATCGAAGCCGTCACGTACGACCTCGCGGCGCTGTGGCCGGATCTCATGAAGAGCGTCGGGGCGAAGAAGGTGGCGGTCGAAGCCGGCTTCGTCAGCCGCCAGCTGTGGCAGCAGCTCGCCGCGGCGGCTCCGGACGTTGAGCTCGTGGAAGCCGGTGGCTGGGTCGAGGCGCAGCGGGCCATCAAAGAGCCGGCCGAGATCGAGCGGATCAAGTCCGCCTGCGCCGTCGCGGATCGGGCGCTCGCGTCGATCATCCGGTACATCCGGCCCGGCAGGACGGAACGCGAGCTGGCCCTCGCACTAGAGTGGGAGATCCGCACCGGTGGCGCGGAAGCTCTCGCGTTCGGAGTGGCGTGCCTGGTCGGGCCGAACGCGGCACTGCCTCACGGCTCTCCCGGGGCAGCCGAAGTGCGCGTCGGCCAGGTGATCCTGTTCGACTTCGGCGCGATGGTGGACGGATATCGCAGCGACATGACGCGCACGTTCTTCGTCGGCTCTCCGAGCGGCCGCGACCTGGCGGTTTATGGAACCGTGGCCGCGGCCCAGAGCGCCACGATCGAGCGCCTGCGGCAGGCTCTCCGGGGTTCGCAGCCGATCCCGAGCGGCAAGGAGGCGGACGGGGCGGCACGCGCGGTGATCGAGGCGGCCGGTCACGGTGAACACTTCGGCCACGGGACCGGTCACGGCATCGGCCTGGCCACGCACGAATCGCCGTCGCTGAGCCGGGCCGCGAGCGAGGACCCGCTGCCGAGCCCGACGGTCTTCAGCGTCGAACCGGGCATCTACCTCGACGGCGAGACAGGCGTGCGGATCGAGGACCTGGTCCTCTTCGACACGAGCCGGTCGGACGTCGAGATCCTGACCTGCTTCCCGCGCGACGTGGTGGTCGTCGGCGTCTGAGCGCCGCGGGGCGCCGGCTCGGAGGGCCGCCGGCCGCGGGGCCGCCGCCGGGGCCGCCGGTAATCTGCCAAATATCCGCCCGGTGAGTGCTATTCGCCCGGAGCCGCCGGTAACCTGCCAGACGTTCACCCGGTGAGCGTTAGGCGCGGTCGAGCCGTCCCCGCAACTTACTCGGGCCGTCTCGGAGGCCTCTGGCCGCCCCCGGAACCCGGGAAACGGTTCAAATGATCTTCCGGAGTGGCCAAATGCCCGGCCTTTCGAGCTTAGCTTTCGCCCGGTGAGAATCTGGCAATGACGGGGCGCTGCAACCAGGGACCCGGGCACGTCCGGGGCGCAACCGCCCTTATCCCGGTCCGGATTCCGCCCGGGAAAGACCACTC